>SAMEA3387456__coassemble_1348_pt1 | contig 47763 bp, 26 predicted proteins | sample SAMEA3387456__metabat2_high_PE_017 | metagenome-assembled genome bin SAMEA3387456 (sample SAMEA3387456) | Felis catus | biome: Faeces | place: United Kingdom | collected 2012
CCGCTATTAGGGTTCGTTAGGGACTTGCACCCATTAGAATAAGCTCATGCCGAGCGTACAAATAAATAGGAGGTAAACACTAATCATTGGTGTTTACCTCCTATTATCATATTTTCCTACTTCTCAAACCTGCAATTATCTGTTACCAGGTAACGCTCATACCCAATGCGATGCTGGCATTGGAACTGAGAGGAATGAACTCTTTGCTGGTCTTGCCCAAGATGTGATCCATACCGATGAAGAAGTTGTAACCCTTAGGATGGATATTCAGAACATAACCCATACTTGTAGCAAAACTGCTGACTGCAAAGTTGACACCACCATCCAACCACTTCAATGGTTTCCAGTTGGCACTGAGTCTACCCTCGCTCCAGGTATAATCACCATTGATGCGGGTGCTGCTCAGCAAACCGAAGGACAACTTGTCGTATGCTGGCAAACTGTACTCTGCGCCAAAGTTGAGCGTAGCTGCCAGAGCGGTAGTACGGCTACCCTGGTCGCCCAAATCCTTCAGGTTGATGAAGTCGGTAATCTGGTCGCCGTAATCATCCAACTTGTCATCGATGGTAGAACCGCTGTTTTCTCTTACCGCAGTATCATGGAAGCCATTGAACTCGAAGCTCTCAGCTCTGTTCACAGCCTTCATATTGTTGCTCCAGTTGATGAAGCCCAAATCGAGAACAGAAGCACTCAGGGTCAGGTTATCGTTCAACTTATAGACACCACCGAGGTCGAGTGCCATACCGAAGCCACCCAATCCTGCGCCATCAACATCTACATCATCTATCTTTTCGTACTCCCCCTTCTCCGGGTTGTTATATTTATCTCTTGAAGTCTTATAAGTAAAGCCCTTCATAGAAACCTGGGCATTCGCCTTGCCGGAAACAATCCACTTGTCTGTACCAGAGAGGTCAGCACGCAGGTTTTCCAGACGAACATCACCATCAGCCACACCGAAGAGGAACTTCAATTTAGCACCGATGCGGAGTTTCTTGTTAATCTGATGAGAGTGACCCAATGCCAATTCAGCATAAGAGCGAGCCATCATGCTCACATCACCAATCTCATAATTCTGATTGCCCGTATTCTTGGCAAATTCAAACAACTCATAAGGCAGGGAAGCGCCGAAAGATGCCTTGGCATTCACCTCGATGGTATTATAACCGCCAAAGCCCTTGAAACCGGCAGAAAGAATGGCGATGCCTACATCTCCCTGTATGCGGTTGTTGCTCTTGCTGAAGCCTTTCAGCGCCTCATCGACAGAAATATAAGGATTCATGAAGGAAGTCATCTTCTTGGCACCCGCCTCCTGTCCGTACATCGGATTGTTCAGTACAATATCCTGGTAGCCGAAGTTGCCCTGCAGGTTGACATTGATATTACCCAAAGCTGGGATGGTGATATAGTTCTGCTTGTTCTCAAAAGCCGGGTTCATATCGTGACGGAACTTGTAGTCGTCAGTAAAGTAAGCGGAATTGAGTGTCTGAGCCATTGCGGTGCCACCCATCATCAGCAAAGAGGCAGCCAAGAGATGCTTATATATTTTATTCATCATTTTCTTTGTCTTTTATGTGTGTTATTATTCTGTTACTACTCTCTGTCATTAATTGAAGTTACCAATCACCTTACCCACGAGTTTCACCTTGATGTTTTCCAACTTCAGGGTATGCTTCTCAGAGTTGAGGTTGATACCGGTCACGGTAGTTCCATCATGACTTGCCTTACCTTTTACCTTATAAGAGAGTCCGTCGAGCTTCTGCAATCCGCCCTTTACCTTTTCACGGAGTTCTATTTCCAGCGGAGAGTTCACGGCTGTCACGCCATCAGCAGATGCTTTCACAGTACCCTTCTTGACATTCACTTCAATCAGGTTACTGATATCAGTACCATCCACTCCGAGTGGAGTTGCCTCTACGATGAGGGTAGCAGGAACCAGGTTCTGCGCATCGGCTGTCAGTCGAACATAAGTTCCTTCAGACAATTCCAGATCATCCAGATCATCATTCCAACCGTCGAAATCATCAGCATATTCGATGACTGCATCCTCGGCAAATGCCAACGGTGCATAAATCTCGTAGCTTGGCTCGATACGATAATTGCGGCCGAACTCGATAGTCATTTCCTGCCTGAGATCAGCCTTTGCCTCTACATTGGTAATCTGTACGTGGTCTGGAATATGCTTGTTGATAAGCGTAGCCAGGTTGCTCACCTCATATACATTGGCAGCACCATACTGAGCAGTCAGTTCTGCAGTCTTATGGCGGCAGATACAGATCTTGGTCACTGGCGCAACAGTAGTCTTGCAGATATTCATCTCAGGGAGTTGCACGGTAGCCAAGTTCTGACCGTTCTTGGTAGAAATCACCTTTGCACTCACATTTGCCGCTGCATCCATATCATTTTGGATAGAAAGAATAATCTGAGGATTATCCAAGTCTGCTCTTACGCCATCTTCTGAAAGGAAGTCAGGAACGCCAGTCACAGATACATCACCCAAGCTTGAGATATTGATTTCTGGGTCGAAGATACCGGTAGCAGACTTCAAGGTAATATCATTGACATTCACGTTGGCACCGATGGTCAGTGCAGATGTAGGAACCCTCGTTACATTAGCCTCAATACCGAGGGCGAAATAACCATCCATCCTGATTGAGCCATTATTGCCGATAACGACCTTACCATAGGCATCCTGTTTTTCAAAATCCAGTTTTTTAGCCTTGATGGTGAGTTGCAGGTTGCTGCTTGTAGAAACATCCTTCACCGTAATCTTCGAACCATCAACCATAGGAACGCCATTGCCATTACCAGAGACATGTGAAATCTCCAGATAGCCAGGAAGGGTGAGGGTTGCCTTATCAATATTGGTGATGGCAGAAGAAAGACCACCAAGAGTGAGATTAATCTTCAGTTCGATTTCGCCAGCCACCTCAGCACTTTTCAGGCTCTTCACAGCAGCATCCGTACCATTATATTTAAACATCAACTCCTTAGGAGAGACAAAACTGAGATGACTACCAGCTGCACGGGTACACTTGGCAGCAGAATTGGCATTTAAGGTTAGCGTATTAGAATAAGAATTACCCCTCAGAACAATAGGAGAAATCATTGGTGAAGCAGATGATGCACCAGAACCTGTCAATTGGAACAGATAATCACCATTTGCGGCAATCTTCACACTACCATTCTCTTCGAGTTCCAGAATATCAGACAAAGGAATGTTCATGGTAGAACTGGCAGGTATTTCCAATTCGCCACTACCAAATCCCATCGTAGCATCAATCTGGTCAAAATCATAATCGTCATTTGTACACCCAGTTACCGAGAAACCCAACGTCAATAAAGACGCAAGTAATAGACTTGCTTTCATTTGCTTTTTCTTCATAGTTTATGAATATTTGATAATTATAGAACTTTACACTTTTAAAGAGAACTTACATAAATTGAATAATTAATTAAACTGTCATTCATATTTTATAATAGAAATTAGAATCTCATTTATGGATGCAAAGTTACACAATTTAATTATAAACCGCCTTGTTCAAATTGGTTCAAGTTTTAGATTTTGGTTTGTTTAACGAATTCTGTTCCCAACTTCCGCAGGAAGTCTACCAACACTTTCTATTCTTTCGCAAAGCCTAATATACACAAAGTTAATCGACAAAAAGGTGGATTTTCATCAGAAAATCCACCTTTTACACTATAATTCGCTTTTTGTCCACCTCTTCTTTGTGTTTTTTGTGTACTTTTGCAACTGTGTATTAATAGCGGCATGAATTCAGGCTTAGCTTGGTTTCATGCCAACCAACAAGTAAACAAACAAACCTAAGAATAAGAAATGAATAAGAAAAGACAGATTTTACTTTCAGCAGTGTTGGCCTCTGCTTTGGCAGCCAACGCACAGGTTACCATCAATGTAGATGCCTCTAACCCAGGTATCAAGGTATCTCCTAACCTCTATGGTATCTTCTTCGAGGATATCAACCATGCTGCAGATGGCGGTCTCTATGCCGAACTCATCAGCAACCGTTCTTTCGAAGACGATGACAAGAATATTCCTACCTGGAAAACTGCCGCTCAGGAAGGTGCAAAAATCAATGCACAACTCATCAATAAGGGTTTGCTCAACAATGCACAGGGCAAGGCACTCCAGCTTACCATCGCTGCCAAGCCTGCAGCTACAGCCTCTCTCATCAATGAGGGTTTCTGGGGAATCAACGCCGTGCAGGGCAGAACCTATAAACTCTCTTTCTGGGCTAAGGGTAGCTACAAGGGCGGATTGAAGGCTCGCCTCACCAACGCCAAGGGCGATAAGGTTTACGCAGAAACCACCCTCAATGCCAAGGTTGGCAAGAAGTGGACCAAATATACGGCTGAGTTGACTGCCAACGGAAACGATGCCAAGGCTCAGTTTGAACTCGTAGCCGACGGAAAGGGTACCATCGTTCTCGATGTGGTAAGCCTCTTCCCTCCTACTTTCAAGAATCGCGAGAATGGCTTGCGCCCTGACCTGGCTCAGCTTCTCTATAACATCCATCCTAAGTTCGTCCGCTTCCCTGGCGGTTGCTACGTAGAGGGACAGGAATCTCCTGAGAATGCTTTCCATTGGGAGAAGACTATCGGTCCTATCGAGGAACGTCCGGGCCATAAGAACGTAAACTGGCGCTACCGTACCAGCGACGGTATGGGATTCGATGAGTATCTGCAGCTTGCCGAGGATCTGAACGCCAAGCCTCTCTATGTTGTAAACGTAGGTTTGTGGCACGGCGGTATGACTCCTGTAGACAGCATCCAGCCTTGGATTGATGAGTGCATGAATGCCCTGGAGTATGCCAACGGTCCTGTTACCTCTAAATATGGTGCGCTCCGTGCTAAGAACGGTCATCCGGAACCATACAATATCGAGTATCTGGAGATTGGTAATGAGAACAACCAGCCGGATCCTGCGGCTCAGAGCGACCATTACTACGAGCGCTTCAAGAAGTTCAAGGATGCGGTTCTGGCAAAATATCCTAAGATGCACCTCATCGGTAACGTGGTGGCTTGGGGCGATGACAATCCTAAGTGGGAAAGCAACGAGAGCGTAGAACTCCTCGACGAGCACTACTACAGAAATCCTGCCTGGTTTGCCGAGAACTTCAACAAGTATGATAACTACGACCGTAAGGGCAGCGAGATTTATGTAGGTGAATATGCCGTAACCCAGGGCTTCGGCAATATGGGTTCGCTCGATGCTGCACTCGGTGAGGCTGTCTATATGATGGGCATCGAGAACAACTCTGACATCGTGACCATGGCATCCTACGCTCCTATCTTCGCCAACCTCAACAACCGTATGTGGGCACCGGATATGATTCAGTATACATCAGACAAGGTATTCGGAACTCCATCTTACTACGTTCAGAACGTGATGGCAAACAACATCGGTACCCGTGTACTGAAGGTGAACCAGGAGAATCCATACAAATATGAGCAGACCCAGGTGAAGCCAGCTATCTGCCGCGTAGGTATGGGAACATGGGGCACTCAGGTTTCTTTCGAGGACAAGGGCTACAGCGATGAGAACGGAAAGGCGCTGCCGATGACCTTGCAGGAGTTGCCTACCGATATCCGTGGACAGTGGAAGACAGAGGGTAGCCTCATCAAGCAGACCAGCAACGAAGAAAGCTGCATCCGTCTGAACCCAGGCGAGATTACCAGCAACGGCTATATATATAAGGTACGCGCGAAGAAGGATGCCGGAAACGAGGGTTTCCTCATCATCTTTAACTACGTGGATAAGAACAACTACTGCTGGTTGAACCTCGGTGGCTGGAACAATACCCAGCACGGTGTGGAGTCTATCGTGAATGGTGCCAAGAGTCAGATAGCTACTACCCCAGGCAGCATCGAGACCGGCAAGTGGTATGACATCGAGCTGAAAGTTGTAGGCGACAGCATCTTCGCCAAGTTGGATGGCAAGGAAATATTCTCTACCAAGTTGAAGGCAAACACCCTTCCTGGCATCTTCTCTACAGCCACACTTGATGAACAGACGGGCGAGGTAATCCTGAAGATTGCCAACACCAGCACCGAGCACACCACAGCGAAGATTAATCTTCAAGGCAAGGAAATCAAGAATGGCAAGCTCATCCGCCTTTCTGCCAAGAATGGTCTGGAGGAGAACACCATCGACAATCCTACCAATATCTATCCTGTAGAAAACTACGTAACTACAGAGAAGAACGGTGCTACGGTAGAGATTCCAGCCAGCTCGCTGAATATCATCCGTTTGAAATAACAGACTACACAGGGCAGGATGCCCTGGAATCCATATATAGGTAATAACATTTTGAATAGTTGATAAGAAAGTTAGTTAGAAAAGAGAAGGCGGCAACCTGCGTGATGCAGATTGCCGCCTCGTTTTTTATCTGTCGTTTAATTAACCGAAAACATAATTGAAGAGCAGGAAGATGCTCAGGATATACAGCGTAGGATTCAGATCCTTGAACTTGCCCACCATCATCTTGATCAATACATAGCTCAGAATACCAAGACAGATGCCATCGGCAATACTGTAGCAGAGTACCATCGTAATCATCGTGATAAAGGCAGGGAATGACTCGGAGATATCCTCCAACTCAATTTTCTTGAACGAATCAATCATCAATACACCCACCATTACCAGGGCACCACTGGTGGCTGCGCTCGGAATCAGCAGGAAGATTGGAGCCAGGAAGATGCTCAGGATAAACATCAAACCCACAAAGAAAGATGTCAAGCCCGACTTACCACCCTCGGCAACGCCCGAAGCACTCTCCACATAAGTGGTAATGGTAGAGCTACCCAGCAATGCACCGGCTGTAGTACCGATGGCATCACTCATCATCGCCTCCTTCACACCCGGAATCTCGCCCTTCTCATTCTCCTTGATACCCAACTTGGAAACCAATCCCAGAACTGTTCCGATGGTATCGAAGATGTTGACAAGCAACAGCGAGAAAACCACCATGAACATCTTAGGAGTAAAGAAGCCGGTGAAATCGAACTGGCAGAAGATAGGAGCAATGCTGTGAGGGGTAGATACCGGCATCCAGTTGTCAGAGAACTGGGTTACGCCCATCGGAATACCTATCAATGTAGAGATGATGATGGCGATAAACAAAGAGCCCTTCACTCTTCTCGCCATCAGACAGCCGCAGAGCAGGATGCTGATGAGACCCAGGATGCTGACTGGTGTAAACTTGCCGAGCTGCACGAAAGTATCCGCATTGGCAGTAATGATGCCCGCATTCTTCAAACCGATAAAAGCGATAAACATACCGATACCAGCCGAAATGGCGAATCGGAGATTCTTCGGAATACACTCCAATATCTTATCGCGGATATTGAGAAAGGTGATGGCAAGGAAGATGATACCCTCTACGAGCAACACCGCCAAAGCCTGCTGCCAGGTCAAGCCCATAGCCTGACAAAGGGTGAAGGCGAAGAAGGCATTCAGTCCCATACTAGGAGCCTGGGCGAAAGGCAACTTTGCCATGAAAGCCAGCAGGAAGGTGGCGATGGCTGAAGCGATAGCTGTGGCAGTAAAGAGAGCTCCCTTGTCCATACCTGTGGTAGCAAGGATGGTAGGGTTTACTGCCAGGATGTAACACATGGTCAGGAAGGTAGTCATACCAGCAACCAACTCAGTCTTGACCGTAGTAGTCTTTGGGTCGAAACCCAATAAAGCTTTTAATTTGTTCATTTCTTATATTTATCTCTATTTTCTCTTTCCCCCTTTCCACAACCCAATCCCGTTGTTTTTTCGGGGCGAACAAAGGTAAGAAAAAATAATGAGGAAAGCCTTATTTTACATGTTTTTAACTCATCAGAGTGCCTTATTTTACATGTTTCGGGGTATTCAGAACGCCTTATTTTACAAGTTTCAGTATCTTTCAGTCTCTTCTACGCTAAAATACTATGGCATAGAGTGTATCGAAGGCAGGATAACGCATGATAGTAAGTTTCATTTGCCAAAAGCCCGATAGTGGTGCAAAAAGTGCCTAAAAAAGCAACTTTTGGCACCACTATCGGGACTTTTTTCCGCATTTTCGTTTTCTCATCTTGAATTGTTAAAAAAATAAGTCATAGTTTTCTCCCCCACAACTCATAGTTTCTTTCATCATAACTCATAGGTTTCTTCCCAGCATCTCATAGGTTTCGGCATCATATCCCAAGGTTTTCAAGCCCAAAAGGACTAAAAAAAACAAACGGACAAATTGAATTTGTCCGGACAAATTGCCCGCATCCTCACAAGATTCTTATTTTCAAGAACTTACAAGCCACCGGACAAAGAGCCGGACAAATTCAATTTGTCCGTGTTTTAAAAATCGAGGCTATTCCAGCGTCAGCCACCCATCTTCCGTCCAGTTGACTTTCTTCTGAACCAGGATGCTGGCGCCATTCTTTGGCACGCTGTAACCATGACAGAAGAAGAAATCGCCATCAGGGAAAGAGTAGGCAGAGCAATGGCCCATCGCCTCATATTCTTTCTTATCGCCTTCCAGAATCAGCGTACCACCGCCATTGCGCATGTCCCTACCCTCCTTATCCAGATAAGGACCAGCCACCTTCTTGCTCCTGCCCACGGCAACACGATAGTTGCTCTTGATGCCACGGCAGCAGTAATCCCAGCTCACGAAGAGATAGTAATAACCACCATGTTTCATGATGAAAGGAGCCTCGATGGCATTGGTACCGGCAAACTTAGAAGTAGGATTCGGTTCTGCTGATGCATCGCCTACGGCATGACGGCGGGCGATGGTCTGAGGCTTGGCGCCTTTCTTGACATGCATCGTCTTCTTATCCAACTTGATCATCTGGATACCATCCCAGAAAGAACCCCAGGTAAGCCAAGGGTTTCCCTTCTCATCAACAATGAAATTCGGATCGATGGCATTCCAGTTGTCTCTATCGCCCTTAGAGGCGACGAGGCAGCCCTCATCCTTCCATCCATCCTTATCAGATAAGGAAGTATTGCTCAGCAAGCCGATGGCAGAAGTATTCTTGCCAAAGGTGGAACAGGAATAAGCCAGATACCACCTGTTTTTGAAGCGGATAACATCCGGAGCCCAGATATGCGTGGTAAAACCTGGCACACTATCATGCGTCCATGCCGGAATCTCGCTGTTCTTGAGCACGCCCTGAGGAACGATAGTCCAATGCTTGCGATCGGTAGAGGTCATCTGCGTGATGCCATGACCTGTGCAGTAGAGATAGTACTTGCCATTCTCATACGCCATTACGGGGTCGTGGACAAAAGGAGTATCTACAACCAAAGGCTGTTGTGCACGAGACTCAGCTGGCGCTAGCATCATGGCTATCGCCACAATGCCAAAATATTTCATTGCAGTTTGTTTCATCTGTATATCTTCTCTATTTTTTTAACAAAAAAGGGGAGTCATAGCTTCACTACTTAACTCCCCCAAAGATTCTACTTAGATTCTTTTATACCTTAAAAACTAACTAACATTTATTTTTTCTTGCCCCAGAAGCTCTTGCTACCACTGACGCCAGAGTATACGATAGTCAACTTGCGAGGACTAGCCTCCCAGTCTACCTCACGCTGTACCTTGAGCTTGGTAGTACCGATGGTGAGTGTATTAGAAGAAGTATCAAAGTTCCATACCTTCACATTAGGCCAAGCCGTACCACCCGTCATTGAGCCGTCGGCATTGAGTGTAAATTCGGTGCTGACGCGCTGTTTGCCATACTCATAAGCGAGGTCGATACCTTCCCAAGTGCCAGCCAGTTCGCTAGCCTTGATAGCCACTTGTGGCACAGCGCCATAACGCTCAGGCATGACAACAGGCCATCCGTTCTCATTCCACTTGATACTGCGCACGCCACCCATCATCAGGGCGTTGCTATAAGCATTTCCACCTACATTCTGTGGGAAACGCTGCTGGGATACATAATACCAGTTGCCCGCGCCATCGTCGAAGACGGCACAGTGGCTGATGCCTACCCAACCATATCCCTGGCTGAACTTATAAGGATGAGTCAAGACGGTAGGATTGTCACCTGCGCCATTGGCTGCATTAGTCACTCTGTTGTTCATCGTCTCGTAAGGACCGTCCACATTCTTGGAACGAAGCACACGGGTGTTGTAAGGAACATCCAAGCCATCGTAAGCCAAGAAGAGATAATAATATCCATCATGGTATACAACCTCAGGAGCCTCAGCTCCCTGCCAACGACTACCGTTGGTACGAGTGAAGATAAGCTTTCCGTAAGGAGCAATCTCATCTGCTGTACCGTATGACTTAGGAAGTTCTTTCAAGGTCTTGCCTGTCTCTGGGTTCAACTGCACGGCAGCGATACCGCTGTGCCAAGAGCCATAGATAAGCCAGTGCTCGCCATTAGGTGTGATGATGAACGAAGGGTCGATGGCATTGAACTTGAAGTAGCCGTCCCAGTCGCTGTTCGATTTGCGAGTCCAGTTCTTACCCTTATCAGAAGAAGAGCAAATCACGAAACCCTTGTCTGTCCACTTGTTGCTGGCTGGGTCCGTAGTCTCTGCCATACCGATGAAGGCACGCTCCGTCCAAGAGCCATCATAGGTAATGCCACCTGTCTTGATGTAGTTGTCCACCACGATGGCATAGTACATACGATAAAGATTATCCTTCACTTTTCTTACGCAAGGAGCCCAATAGCCATATTTTGGGTTGGCGATAGGAGCCAAACCTTGCTCAGCACGAATCTCGTTCAACTTAGCCTTCACCCAAGCAGGAGCCACCTTCATCGTACCACCGAGATATTCCCAGTTTACGAGGTCTTTGCTTCGACGAGCATGGAAGTGTCCATGACCATCGTGGGCATTGCCATAGCTGGCATCAGTCTGATACATATAATAATAGCCGTCGGCTGCCTTCATCACCGATGGGTCGTGCACATTGGCAAGATTCCACTGGCTACGCTTACTCCAGTCGGCTATGGATACATAGTTATCAACATAGGTTGGGCACTTGTAGTTTGCTAAGTCGGCATCCGTTGGATCACTAGGTGTTGGAGTAGGCGTAGGAGTTGGTGTAGGCTTTGGATCGTCAATTGGGTCATCGCCTCCACTGCTACAGCCTACCGCCAAAGTACAAGCGAGCAATAGTACTAAAGTATGAAGTTTCTTCATTGTTTCCTTACGTTTAGTTAGTTTTTATATCCTTTATATTTTCTTTCTAATAAAGGCAGGTCTATGGAAGCCTGTTAGCATCAAGACCTACCTTTATTATTATAGTTTTGCCAAAGATTTCTCTTCGAGGATTATCTGCGGTGAGCACGAGTATAGTGCTTGCGAGCAGAAGATGTAGAATCGAACTTCAAGCAGCTGCTATCTACAGTAAAGTCAACATTGACATCATCAGCCTCTACAGGAATATCCAGATAATACTGTGTAGAAACCTGTCCTGTAGTACCAACCATCACTGCCAAAATATTAACCTTACCATTTTGATTGGCTACATAAACTTGTACTTTGGCACCATTCATACCAGCAAGCCAAGTTGCCCATTCACCCTGAGTTCCTGCATGAGAGATACTAGGAGCACCATCACCACCTACAGCGGCGCCCCATCCCCAGTTGTCAGAACGGAACACACCATACTCACTCAAATCAGCCTTGCGGAGGACTATTACATAATTGTTAAAATTAGCAGCTGCGCCATAATTAGTCAGAGAGAATGCACGAGCTTCACCAGAAGGGACATGAACATCTGCATCAAGGTGAGCACTCCAAAATGGACTAGTGCAATCCTCTGCACCCAAGACTGCAGGGCTAGGGGTTACGAATGTAGCAGCACTCTTCGTTACATTAACATCGAAAGTTGTCTTAACACCATTTTTTGCAGTTACCGTAATAGCTTGCTTACCAACCTTCATAGGTACGTTAGAAAAAGTTAACTTATCAAGAGCAATGTCACGAGTCTTGCCATCCAAATATGTAGCTTGTACTGCCAAGCCTTTTACATCTAAAGCCAAAGTTGCATTTTCTGGCAATGTTATACCAGAAGCTTCATAATATGTATAGTCAAGACGTTTAGGCGCACTTACTATATGGAGAGCTGTGATAGCTGGCACAACTTCGAATGTCTTCTGTGCAACGATAGGAGTAGAAGCATTCTCGCCCTTGAATGTCTTGTTATAGATGACGATGAGGTTCTTGGTGCCAGAAACATCCATATCGTTGATGGGAGAGAAATAAAGTTCCTTGGCAGGAATTACCTTGGTTATACCTTCCTCGAAGGTTACGGTAGCAGATACATTCTCCATTGCCTTCTCTAGGGGTGTATTCTCGTCTACTTCGGCAGGAACATTGTTCAACACCATAGAAACCGGAGCCTTATCCTGGGCAGATGTATAACCGCCGATAGGTTCTACGTTGCTCTGCATGAAATCGATGTAAGAGCCCTCAGGTACCAGGAAGCAACGGATGTTGGTATTGCTCTCGTCTGCATTCAGATTAGCAATCTTAGATGGCTGAATGTAGGTCTTGGTAACAGTACCATTGGTAATCTTCACCATGAAAGTATCTACACGGGAACGGTCAACCGTCAATGTTACCTTACCACCCAACTTATCTACACCCTTGTCTGTATCAGTTTCAAAGGTGAGATTACTCTGCACGCAGCTTCTGTCGATATGGTCACCCCACTCAGAGTTACCGCTTGGCTGGTTATCAAAACGGATAGCACCATACTCGGTATAACCTGTTCCGCCACGATCCACATCATTGGTGATGACGAGGGCAAAGTTCTTATAGGTGTTAGTCGCAGAAGGATTGATGTTCAGATTGAACACGGCATTCCACTTCTGGTTGTCTTGAACCACATAATACTTTGAGAATGAAGTAAAAAAGGCTGAAGAGAAATCAGTATTACCTACAGTATAAACATCCTCATTCATACCTACGAGCACTTCCTCTGTAGATTGGTTAGCTTTTTCGATTGAATCAATCTTTTCAGAGAGCCAATCAGGAGAGTTGACGCTAAACATGTCACTACCCTCACATCCTGTCATCGCTGTCAATGCCATGGCTGCCACACAGAAGACGGATGCTAATTTATTTAGACGTTTCATATTATATCCTATTATAAATATATAAATTGTTATTTTGGTTTTCCTATGGGGCTATCCTTAAGCCCCCCCATAGGAATAGATATTATTAGTTGCCCAAGTTAACTACAGGATGAACAGTCCAACCTCTTCCGAAGAAATCAGATGAGTTATCCGTATTCGTATTAGCTGAGTTACCTGTCAGGTTAGGGTTATCATTCAACAAGCCCTGATAGATAGGCAGGAACTCATGACCTGGTACGTATGTATCGTAAGAGCTCTTCACCTCTGAATCAACACCTACCAAAGAGTAGCTTACTGACTCCTTTGCCTTGTATGGAGAACGACGGAAGGTTCCGTGCTCCTTCAACTGAGCCAAACGACCCTGATCATAGAAGAATCCCCAACGAATCAAATCGAAACCACGACCATACTCGCAACCGAACTCCTTTGGACGCTCTACATTGGCAATCTGCTCGAAGAGCTTATCCTTGGTATCGAAGTCTGAGAGACTCAAATCCTTCAGGTTGGCACGCTCACGAACCTGGTTAATCCAGTCGATAGCCTGCTGTGTAGGACCGTTCACCTCGTTCTCGCACTCTGCAGCACGAAGCAAAACGTCTGAATAACGCATCATACGGAGGTTGATACCGCAATGAAGACCGGTTGTCACCTTATCATAAAGGTTGGTACGGAAATTGGTCCACTTAGCGATAGGAAGACCACCATAGTTGTTGTTGGTTATGATGGTATCAGAAGCTGTCATCTCGCTCTTGTAAGCTACGTTACCATTCTCAAAACCAACCCAGTCTGTCTCGTATGTACCGATGGTCCAGTAGAGACGTGGATCCAACTTACCAGCTGTGGTACGCTCCTGCTTGAAGAGGTTGTACAACCATGGAGAAGCTGAGAGGTCTGCCCATCCACCGAATCTACCTGGAGCGAAGTTAGACTCTACGGCATGACCCTGTGTAGCATTAGGACTGGTATTACCAGGAGTCCACTCATCATCTACACCCTGTGAACCGTAGTCGAGATACTGGATTTCGAAGAGGCTCTCGGCATTGTTCTCATAAGCAGAACCCTCACGGAAGTTGTCGCCATAGTTGGCCATCAGCTTGTAAGAGCCATACTTCTTGTTCATGATGTCCTTGAGTACAACGAGTGCATCGCTATACTTATGGCGCTGCATCAGAGTGCGGGCATAGTAGCCGGCAGCAGCACCGCAGGTAGCACGACCCTTTGCCCACTCGCCACCCTCATCACGTGATGGGAGGAGAGTCATTGCCTCTGAGAAGTCCTTCTCTACCTGATCGAGCACATCGTCGTAGGTACTGTTCTTGCCATAGAGACCATCCAGAGAAGAATAGTTGGCATAATCAGTTATCAGCGCAGGATTCTGGTAATATCCTGCCAATGTATAGTATGAATAACCGCGGAGGAAGAGAGCCTGTCCCTTGATTCGCTTCATGCTTTCGCTGAGCGAAGCATCATCGCCTGTGGTACGTGAAAGAATGAAGTTACATACATTAATAGTATAGTAAGCCTCACGCCAAGGCCACATGGAGATTTCATCCGTCACAGGGTCGTTCATGTCATCGAATGGCATGTACCATACCTGTGATGAGTTCCATACCTCATCGCCACGTGTCACATCGAGGGTATAACCCACACGTGCCGAAGAACCTTCCATACGAATATGGTTGTATGCTGCAATAACGCACTCCTCCAGATCATCAGCATTGAAACCGAAGGTACCGGTGGTCTGCTGGTTAGGATTGGTAACATCCAACTTGTCCTCGCAAGATGTGGTAGCCATAGCACCGAGGCCAAGGAAGAGAGCTAATGATAATTTATATAGTTTCATATCAAATGTTCTTTTAAATAATAATGAATCTTATTCTTGTCTATTCTCATTATTAGAATGTGAAATGGAGACCGCACATAAACGTTCTGGCACTTGGGAAAGAGCAGAAGTTATAACCTGGGGTAAAGGTACCGCCAGCGTAGTCTACATTATATCCATGATAGCCTGTGAAGGTGTAGAGGTTCTGTGCTGATACATAGAGACGTACACCACTTACATATCCACCAAACCACTTGTCTGGGAAGTTGTAGCCCAACTCTACGTTGGCTATCTTCCAGTAAGCAGCATTCTGAATCTTGCGAGAGCTGAAGAGGTCGTTCCAGCCTAATGTTGCATTGTTGGCTGCATAGGTGCGTGGAACACTAGAGAGGTAGGTAGAACCATCCTCTGACCAGCGGTTGGCATCCAGCATTCCTACTTCCTTGTTGCCATAGCCGTAGCAAGAGTTCAAACTGTTATAGATATCATCTGATACATGATAATTCAAAACTCCGTAGGTTGAGATGTTGAGGTCGAAACCCTTATACTCCATGTGAGTGCTCAAACCGAAGTTCACCTTTGGAAGACCACTGCCCAATACGGTCTGGTCGTAAGCATCGATTACGCCATCTGGTTCTCCGTTAGGACCTGAGATATCCTTGTAGAGACAATCACCAACATTGGCTCCCTGCTGGGTTGCATGTCCATCAAGTTCATCCTGTGTACGGGCGATTCCCTCGTAAACCCAACCATAGAACTTACCAATCTCCTGACCTACGTAAGTAGCGTATGCACCCGTAATGTATGAATTCTTACCGATACCCAGAGAAGTTACTTTATTCTTCAAGGTACTTACGTTGGCGCTGATATCATACTTGAGGGCATGATCGCGGTTGCGGTAGGTAGCGCTGAACTCGAAGCCACTGTTCTCCATAGAGGCAGCGTTCATGGTTACAAAGGTGTTGGATACACCGGTCTGTGCTGGCACAGGAACTGAGTAAAGCAGGTCTTCTGACTTGTTCTTATACCACTCGGCAGTGAACTCCAAACGGTTGTTGAACATTGCCAGGTCGATACCCACGTTGGTGGTCTTCTTCTTCTCCCAGGCGATATCGTTGTTCACGAAGGTAGAAACGGCAGAACCGGTTACAAGACTGTTGCCGAAGCTGTAAGTCATGTTGTTACGGTTCATGCTAGCCATATACTGGTACTCACCAATGTTCTCGTTACCGAGCTCACCATAGCTGGCACGAATCTTGAACATGTTAACGATGTCGCGGCTGATAGGGAAGAACTTCTCCTTATCGAAGCGCCAACCTAAAGATACAGATGGGAAGGTTGCCCAACGGATGTTCTTGCTCAAACGGGAGCTACCGTCACGACGTACTACTGCAGAAAGCAGATACTTCTCATCATAGTTGTAGTTCAAACGACCTACGTATGATGCCAGACTATGCTTATACTCGTATGACTCAGAGTAAGTATTCTTGGCATTCTGAAGCTGGAGGAAGTATGGCTCAGTGAAGTTGATACCCCAACCAGTCAGGAGGTTGGTATTTTCCTCCTCGTATGTCATACCGGCGAGCAGGTTGATGTTGTGCTTGCCAATCTTGCCATCGTATGTGATGGTATTCTCAACCAAGGCGTCGCTGTAGTTGCGTGAGCCCTTGGTAAGGCGCTCATTCTCCTTGGCAAGATATACACGGTTGCTCTGAATCCAGGAAGGAATCCAGGTCTTATCCTTTGCCTCTGTCTTGCTGTAAGAGAGGTTTACATTATAGTGAAGACCATGGTTCTTGCTCTTGATACCTACCATGCCCAACAAATCTACGTCGGCAGAAGCGGTACCTACGAAGCGGTCAACCAAGGTGTTGCGCTGCAGGAGGTTATTAACCAGCAATGGGTTAGAAGCTGAAATATCACCATGTACGCCATCATAGTAAACACCATAACCGTAAGCATCGTAGCGATAACCGTTTGCAGCACCTACCTTGTCATCGAGAACCCATGTTGACTTATCGTAAGCCTTGATGGTTGGCTGCATCAGAAGTGTACCACGGAGCACGTTGGTTACATCACCATACAGACCCTGGACATACTCTGAGGCATTGGAAAGACCCATGTTGTCCTGGTTAGAGTGAGAGTAAACCATGCTGGTACGAAACTTCACGAACTTGGTGTCCATGGTATTGTTCACACGGGCTGTGTAACGCTCGTAGTTAGGACCTGCACCTTCCAAGGTACCCTTCTGGTTATAGTAGTCGAGAGATACATTATAAGTACTGTGAGAGCTACCACCGCTGAGGGCTACGTTGTGGTTCTGTCGGATACCGGTCTTGAATACCTCGTCAAACCAATCTGTGTTGGTTTCGTCCTGGAAATGATACATTCCATCCTCGCCCATCTTGTAACCGCCAGGCAGAGGAGTGTTGGAATTCTTGCAAGCCTGACCCAGATAGTTGCTATACTGGTCGGCGTTCATTACATCATATACATCGCCAGGAATCTGGTCAACACCAAAGTAACCGGAGTAGTTCACCTTCAGAGGCTGGTCTTTCTTACCATTCTTGGTAGTGATAATAACGACACCATTCGCAGCACGAGAACCATAGATGGCACCCGCAGAAGCATCCTTCAGAATCTGAATGGTCTCGATATCATTTGGAGAGAAGTCACGGATAGTGGTACCCATTGGCACACCATCGATGACATAAAGAGGAGCTGTGCTACCGAAAGAACCGATACCACGAATTCTCACACTAGGATCTGCACCAGGCTGACCGTCTGATGTAATCTGCACACCGGCAACCTTACCTTCAAGCATAGTAGAGATGTTAGAGTTTGACACCTTCTTCATCTCCTCAGCATTTACGATAGATACAGAACCGGTAAGGTCTGCCTTTTTCTGTGTACCATAACCCACTACTACAACCTGGTCGAGCACCTGATTGTCGGCAGAGAGTTGGATAGATTCGATAATGGCACGACCGCGCACTGCAATCTCACGCTCCTTGTAGCCAAGATAGCTCACGAAAAGAGTCGCATTAGCCTTTACTCGAATTTCGAAATTACCATCTAAGTCGGTAACTGCACCAGTCTTGGCATCTTTAGTCTTAACTGTTGCACCAATCAGAGGTTCACCCTGATCATCTACAACATGTCCCTTGACCGTGATCACCTGATCTTGTGCAACTGCAGCCATTGCAGGCATTGGGGTAACAAAAGAAGCACCACCAACAGCACCTAGGCATAGCATCATAGAGAATAATTGTTTCCTCATTGCTTATCAATTTTTAGGTTTATACTTTGTTTATTCAATTTTTACAGTTTGTTATTGCTTCGTCCGTTCTCTTTTTAGGTTGCGGATGAAATGATTAATGCTGGCCAAACTATACATCAACCATCATTTTTCAGTGGCAAAAGTACAATTAACCGGATTATATTGGGTGGACAATTGGGTTTTATAGGTGGACAAACCGCATAAACAGTGGATTTTTAAGGATATTACGTGCTTATCCACCAGTTGTGTACCCACACATACAAAACAAAGGGTTACTTGACTTATATCAAGCAACCCCACGGTTTTATTTTGTTTACTTAACAAATTATCACATCCTGGAACATTATTTCTCCGAAGAATCCAAGGAGAACTATGCCATATCTGAACCCTGAGAATCCAACTGATCCTTATATGCAGTCGGCGAGATACCAAACTGCTTGGTGAAGCAACGGGTGAAATACTTCGGATCGTTGAAGCCTACACGGTAGGCTATCTCCGTAATATTTCGGTTGGAAGTTTTATCAGCCATCATCTTGCGCGAGATGTCGAGACGGTAGTTGCGGATAAACTGGGCTGTTGGTAAACCTGTCTCCTTGGAGAGATTCTTGCTCAGTACACTGCGGGATATACCTAAGGCATCTGCCAGTTCCTGTACACCAAACTCCGAATTATCGTAATTCTTCTCCATCACATCCATCACTTCTTCCATGAATGGACGCATAGTCTCCTCTACCATCTTCCTGTCAGCCTCAATGCTCTTTTTCTGACTGTCCTGATAACGCTTCTGGTTCTGCAGAATCATCTGGATGCGACTCTGCAGCTTTTCTGGTTCATCACTTTCCTTCATCGCTGCCTCGATAGGACGGTACAGAGCCTCAACTTCCTCTTCGCGCATCTTGTTGAGACGGCGCACATAAGCATATTGGAGCAAGGCAATGATACCTATTATAATAAGAGCAACAAACCACCAGCTCTTCCAGAAATAAGGAGTAATCTGAACTTCTACAGAGATCACCTGCTCCTTGTCGGAATTGATAGATGGGATATATTTCACCTCAAACTTATAGTCTCCAGCTGGCAGAGTGGAATAACGCACACTATGCTGACCAGCCTTGAGTTGAACCCACTCATTCTCGTATCCCTTCATGCGATAAAGGTACACGCCCTGTGTCTCGCAGCCATAATTGAGCGCTGAGAAAAAGAGGGTGAACGACTTATCACTCTCATGGATACGCAACTTTCTGGCAATAGAAATGTCTTCTTCCAGATAATCGCTGCCGGCAAAGACAGGCTGGTTATCTACCAGAAGTTCGGTAAAGCACAACTTACCCGTCTGATGCACAGAACGGTTTATGCCCTTTACAGCCATCATACCCGCATCGGTGCCCAGGAATATTTCGCCCTTGGCATTGCAGATGGCTCCATTGAAATAGAACTGCGAACTGATCAGACCGTCTTCACGGGAGAAACTGCAGAATGCCTCGGTCTTCGGATTGAAGATAGAGAGTCCGTTATCGGTAGCTATCCACAACATACCCTGGTTGTCCTCTACAATACCCTTCACGGTATTGTTGGCTAATCCATTATTCGTGGTATACGACTTCACTTGAGTCTTTCCGTTTTTATCGCTGGTATAGCAATACAGACCGTAGCCGTTACTGCCCATCCATATCTTTCCATCCTTAGCCTGGCAGAAAGACAATATCTTATCGAAGACTCCACTCTTCGGATTGTCGAGTTTATACTGATGATACGTTACAGCGAAATCGCCCTTGCCATGAGCACGCGACTTGAGGTCGACCTCTACCATTCCCTGCACACAACCCATCAGGAGTTTGCCCTTTCGGGTTATCAGAGAACCAATGCAGCCGCGCACATTCAGGCATCCCCTGAAAGGTTCGATGAGTTGGCGGCGCTTCATATCATAGAAGAAGAGACCATCATTGGTTCCAAGCCACATACCATCATTGATAGGATCGTAAGCCAAAGCACCGGCAAAATTGAGAAAATGCTGATGCTTTGCATCAACCATCAGAGGAATAATTTTGCCCGGCTGACTGAGATTCATCACAGCGATACCCCTTCCCCAGGTACCAATCCAGAGCTGATTGCGGTTATCAGCTGCAAGAACCGAGACGGTATTATGCGGCAAACCGGAATTTGCCACCGTATAATGAACAAAGTTCATGCTGCCTGGAGTCAAGGCATTGAGACCTCCCTCTACAGTTCCTACCCACAGGGTTCCGTCAGCTGCCGCATACATGGCATTGACTGCGTTGGGAGAGATGCTGCCTGGGTTGGCGGGGTCGTGACGGTAGAATTCCAAATTCAGCTGACGTGGAGCCAGCTTGATAACACCACCTGTCTCGGAACCTACCCATATCTGTCCGTTCTTAGAGAAAAGACTGTTGATAAAGTTGCTGCTCAGCGGATTCACAGCCGTAGCAGTGTTCCAATGTTCTATCTCTCCGGTCTTATCATAGAAGATATCTACGCCACAGAGCGTTCCTACCAGAAGTTTGTCATCTGGAGAAACAGCAAGGCTCGTCACTACTTCGTGCTGGAGCGAATGGTCGGTAGCAGAGCAATGGAATTCCTGCTTTGCACTATTAAACAATCCGCGATTCGTACCCATCCATATCTTACCATGATAATAAATAAGCGCCCCCCCATACCGACCTTCGAGCGGAGGAAACAGGGATGAGATATTCTTTGCTACGAGCCGATTGTTCTTCACAGAAAACTCGCTCACCACTCCATTGTTGCATAATACAACCGTTCCTCTGCGATAGACATCACAGATTCCGAGGTCGGGAGCATTATAAGGATAGGATGTGGACAAGACGCTGCTCACCTCGCCCTTTTCGTTAAAGTCGAAACGGGTAAGCTGGTTGAAAGACAGCATCCATATATTGCCCTTTGCATCACAATATATTCGGGTGCAAAGGTTCTTGAATACTTTGTTGAGTTGTGCCTCTACCTGGCTGTTCACACAAGGTGGAACAACAGGCTGCATGGTATTGAGGTCGAGCACCTGCGGACCTTCCTCAAAAGCTATCCAAAGACGCTTGAACGGATCTTCGCAGACATTACGGCAACTGTTGCTTCGCAGACTGATTCCTACAGACCCCAAACCGAAGTTCATGAAATTGAAACCATCGTAGCGTACCAGTCCACCACCATGCGTACTGATCCATACGAAGCCGTAAGAGTCCTGAAAGATATCATCAGCAAAATTATTCGGCATACCTGCAGCCATATTGAGATAGCTTACATTATAGCGACTAGGCAGTCCACCTTGCGCCCAACTGCTCAAGGTTATGAAGAATGCTGCTATGATGGAAAAAATGTATCTAATCATTTATCTATATAGGTTATGCTTGCAAAAGTACGAAGAATAATCGAAACAAAAGAATAAATACAAGAAAAAAAGTGCCTATCAGTGTAAAATAACACCGTTAGGCACTTTCTTGAGTTTTTTTCTAGAATTCAAGAATCATGCTCTGGCGAGGACGGAGCTTTACGTTCTTGTTGATAAGAACGGTGCGACCGTTTGTAACATCCGTAGCCTTGTCATGAGAACCGATAATCTCTGCATAACGGGAAACATTCAGTTCGTTTGCCTCGTTCTTGCCGTTGATAACCGTCATCACATTCTTACCCTTATACTGGCGGGCAATTACGTAAACACCCTTCTGAGGACAGAACTGGGTCTGCTTGCCCTTGGTAATCACTTCATTGCCCTGACGCCAGTGCAACAGGTTGCTGAGCCAGTTGAACATCTGGTTCTCTGCCTGAGTTCTGCCCTCTGCCGTAAAGGCATTGTGCTTGTCACCAGCCCAACCGCCAGGGAAGTCCTTGCGTACATTGCCATCGGTCACACTCTTGGTACCGTTCATCAGCACCTCTGTACCATAATAGAGCTGAGGAGTGCGGTTGATAGTAAGAAGCAATGACAGCGCCTGCTTCAAAGCCAGGGTATCCTTGCCTTCACCCAGGAAGCGATCGGTATCATGATTCTCGATGAATGCCATTACGCTCTTTGGATTAGGATAGAGATAGTCGTAGCAGAACACATTGTAGAGACGGTTCATGCCGTTCCACCAGTCATCGGTCTCCTCTTTCTTTGCACTGTTGATGCGGTCGAAGAAAGCGAAATCCATAACGGTTGGCAGATAGCTGTTCTTCTCAGAAAGTTTGCTGTCCTTCTGCCAGGCTGCAGTATAGGCAGGTTCGGTTACCCAAGTCTCGCCTACGGTATTGAAGTGAGGATACTCCTCGCCCAGCACCTTCATCCAGTGTGCCATCGCATCGCGGTCGGCATAAGGATAGGTATCCATACGGATGCCGTCGATACCTGCACTCTCTATCCACCACTCGCTGTTCTGAATCAGATACTTGATAACGTGTGGGTTACGCTGGTTGAGGTCAGGCATGGTTGGAACAAACCAGCCATCTACGGTTTCTGTGAGATCAACCTTGCTGGCGTATGGATCGAGTACAGGAGTCAGCTTATAACTGGTCTGCAGATACTTATCGTTCACCTTAGCAGCGCCATCCACCGTACCGATGTTCTTCTGATGCTCGGCAGTCTGATTTTCAGGAGCCAGCCATTCCGGTGTATTGAACCAGTCCTTTGATGGCATATCGGCAACCCAAGGATGTTCGAAACCGCAATGGTTGAAAATCATATCCATCACAATCTTCAAACCTTTCTTGTGAGCCTCATCTATCAGCTGCTTATAATCGGCATTGGTTCCGAAACGTGGGTCTACACGATAATAATTGGTGGTAGCATATCCATGATAACTGCTGTTCTTGCCGTTACTTGGACTGTCGTTCTCCAAAACCGGGGTAAACCACAGAGCGGTTACACCCAACTGGTTAAAATAATCCAAGTGCTGGCGGATTCCCTCCAGGTCGCCACCATGGCGCAAACTAGGCTCTGCACGGTTGCAGGTCTTATCACGCATCGCCTTAAAGGCATCATTCTTCAGATTGCCGTTGGCGAAACGGTCTGGCATCAGCATATAGAGCACATCTTCATTAGAGAAACCGATGCGCTTATCGCCCGCCATCTCACGGTTCTTCAACACATACTTTACCTTCTTCGACTGTTTGCCCTGCTTGAAGTTGAGGGTCATCTCACCAGCCTTTGCCCCATCGAGGTTAAGATAAACCAGGAGATAATTAGGGGAATCAAGGCGGGCGATGCTGTCTACCTTCACACCCGGATAGTCTACCGTTACATCGGCATTCTTGATATCCTTGCCATACACCATCAGCTGGAGTGAAGCATCTTTCATGCCCACATACCAGTCGGTAGGTTCAATGCGGTTCACGTTAACCGCTGCATTCATACTTATTGCGCTACTCATAAGCAATAAAGAAGCTATTATCTTTTTCATATTACACCTTATTAATTAAATATATAAACTATTTCTGATAAAGTATCAGGGCTGACTGAGGGGCAACCTCAACTTCCTTTCCCGAAACAAAGCCTAAACCTTCCTCGTTAATCACACCATTGCAGCAAGCCACGGTATAATTACCCTCAGGAATCTGCATCTTCTTTGCCTCCTTATTGAAGTTATAGATCACGATGACGTTCTTCCACGCATCAATGCCCTCCAGATTCTTGAGCTGGAAACCTACGAGACAAGTTTCCTGAGCAGGCAGGAACTCCAGATGCTGACGTACCTTATCGCCTGTTGAAAGACGGAATGCCGGATGATTCTTGCGGAGCTGGATCAGACTCTTGTAATAAGCAAACGCCTGCGGATACTTCTGCAGATTGGTCCAGGTAAACTGGTTGATGCTGTCAGGAGAATTATAGCTATTGTGTACTCCCTTCTTGTCGCGGAGCATCTCTTCGCCGGCAAGGATGAAAGGAACACCCTGTGAAGTGAAGACGCAGGTCTGCGCAAGCTGGTCGATGCGGAGCAACTCGGCAGTACGTATTGCTTCAGGGATATTCTTGTCGGTAAGAGATGCGATGCTTGCCTTCAGACGGTCTACCAGACACATATCGTCATGGCAGCTTACATAACTGATCTGCTCGGTAGGATTGTTGGTCCAAGGCTTCTTGTCATAGTTCACCTTTGTCATATCCACCTGCGGATGGGCGATGCCACCCACAATACCGAACTTCAGACTCTCCTCCTGACCTGTAAGACCAGCCAGGAGCGCTCCCTGATGGTCATCAGAGAAAGGACCACGGAGCGCATCGCGCATATCATCGCTGAAAGCACCGATGCCCTTGAGCTGCTGGGTATTCGCCTTCACCGCCAGTTTCTCGGTAGGATAAGCACAGCTGCCTGCACTCCATCCCTCACCATAAATATAGATGCTGGGATCGATGCGGTTTACCATCTCACGGATAGCCTGCATGGTTTCGATGTCATGAACACCCATCAGATCGAAACGGAAACCATCGATATGATATTCGTCTATCCAGTATTTCACGCTCTCCAGCATAAACTGGCGCATGAGAGGCTTCTCTGAAGCAGTCTCGTTGCCACAGCCTGAACCATCAGAATACTTACCATCCTTGGTTTTGCGATAATAATAATCAGGATAGGTACGCTGGAAATTGCTGCCATTGATATCGAAAGTATGGTTATATACGGCATCGAAAATCACTCGGATGCCTGCCTTATGCAGCGCCATCACCATCTCCTTGAACTCCTTGATGCGGGTTGCTGGAGAATAAGGGTCGGTAGCGTAACTGCCTTCCGGCACATTATAGTTTTTCGGATCATAACCCCAGTTGAACTGCGGTTTGTCGAGTCGGGTCTCATCTATAGAAGCGAAATCGAATACAGGCTGGAAGTGGATGGCGTTGATGCCCAGATTCTTGAGATATTCGATGGCCTTTGGCTCGGTGAGAGCGAGATATTTGCCCTTATATTTCAAGCCGGATGTAGGAGAAATGGAGAAATCACGCACGTGAAGCTCGTAGACAACGAGATCGGCTGGCGATTTCAGAGCAGGACGCACGTCCTGATCCCATCCAGATGGATCGGTATCATACAAATCTACGATGGCGCCACGGTTTCCGTTCACACCTACTGCTTTGGCAAATGTACCTGGTGTTTCACCCTTGCCTATATCAAAGGTATAGAACTTTCCCTTGAGGTCGCCCTTTACGGTAGCCTCCCAGCACTCATTATCCAACTTCTTCATTTTCAGCGTTTTATAAGCCTTTCCTCCCTGACCTTGCTTATAAAGTCGGAGGGTTACAGAAGACTTTTGGGCTGTTGGAGCATTCAGGATAAACATGGTTTTCTCCTTGGAATACATCATCTCATTGAATGTCTGCTGGGCATTCAATGAAGTTGGTAAAACGGTTGCTGTCAATGCTGCAATTATTAGTTTTTGGATATTCATATTGTTAAGTTATTGGTATACAGGATATTAAAGCGAACTGAGCGAAGAAAACTGTGACAGATTATCTACGCTCATTTTTAGCGTATTTCCGACCAACCGGACAAGTTGGACGGAAATACGGAAATTATAAGCTTATTTAGCGAGCAAAGAGATGGCGAAACCACCACCACGTGCTTCGTTAATCTTCAAAACATCACCCTTCTTCACAGTCTTGTGAACAATCTTGTAAGATTTAGGGTTCTTCTCGTAGTCAGCATTCTTGCCGTCCTGATAGATAGCGCAAGCATACTTCTTGCCCTTATCCAGGAAGTCGAGCTTTACTACGGCTGTGCGGGCTGCATCAGTCTTACCGCCTACAAACCAGTTGTCGGTTCCCTTAGCCTTGCGGGCTACGGTGATATACTTGGCTGGCTCTGCCTCCAGATACTTGGAGTCGTCCCAGTCGCAAGCTACGTCGCGGATAAACTGGAAGGCATCATCATACTTCTCATAATGCTCTGGAAGATCGGCAGCCATCTGCAAAGGACTGTACATTACGAGATAGAGAGAAAGCTGACCACAGAGAGTGGTATGAACATAACTCTTATTGTTGCTCCACTCAGAAAGCTTGGTCTCAAAGATACCAGGAGTATAATCCATCGGACCACCCTGCAGACGGGTGAATGGCAACATTACGGTATGATAAGACTTGTTACCGCCAAATGCCTCATACTCTGTACCACGTGCACTCTCGTTGCCAACCAGGTTAGGCCAGGTGCGGCAGATACCTGTAGGACGGGTTGCCTCGTGGGCATTTACCATGATATGATGCTTGGCAGCGGTCTCGATGACACGCTGGTAGTGATTGTTCATCAACTGGCTGTAGTGATACTCACCTCTTGGGATGATATCTCCCACATAACCGGTCTTCACGGCATCATAACCATATTTGTTCATCAGGTTGAAGGCATCTTCCATGTGGCGCTCGTAGTTGAGAGCTGCAGAAGATGTCTCGTGGTGCATCATCAGCTTCACGCCCTTAGAGTGAGCATAGTCGTTGAGCATCTTGATATCGAAGTCTGGATATGGAGTCACGAAGTCGAAGACATCGAGCTTCTGGTGACCGAACCAGTCTTCCCAACCTTCGTTCCAGCCTTCTACCAATACTTCCTGCAAACCGTTCTTGGCTGCAAAGTCGATGTAGCGCTTCACTTCCTCGTTGGTTGCACCATGAGTACCGTTAGGCTTGCACTTGCTGTAATCAGTAACACCGAGACGCACAGATGGCAGATCGTTGGTATAGCTCCAGGTCTTGGTACCCACAATCATGTTCCACCATACACCGCAGTACTTGGTAGGATGAATCCAGGATGTATCCTTAATCTTGCAAGGCTCGTTGAGATTCAATGTCAACTTGCATGAAAGCATATCACGGGCATCATCACTTACCATCACGGTACGCCAAGGGGTATTGAATGGAGTCTGGATAAATCCCTTTCTGCCCACGGCATCAGGAGTAAGCCAAGACTCGAAGGTCAATGTTTTCTCGTCCAGATTGAGGTGCATGGTAGGATAATCCAGACAGGCAGCCTCATGGATGTTGATGTAGAGTCCGTCCTTGGTCTTCATCTGGAGAGAGGTCTGAACACCGGTATCAGAGAAGACGGTGGTAGATGAATTGCTCTTGTAAGCTTCACGGTTTTTCGCAATAATTGGGCGAATGCCTGTCAATGGAGTAATGTTGTAATCATACTCCTGTGTATCATAATCACCAGGAATCCAGTAAGCGGTATGATCGCCTGCCATGGCAAACTGGGTATGCTCCTCCTGGATGACGAAATAATTCAGACTTTCCTGCTGTGGGAACTCATAGCGCAAGCCCATACCATAATCATATACACGGAAACGGATGGTGATGTTACGCTTAGAAGCAGCCTGGTTCAAGTTTACCTCCATCTCGTTGTAATGGTTGCGGATGGTAGCGGTCTCGCCCCATACCGGCTTCCAGGTTTCATCGAAAGTCGATGTTTTGCTGCCGGTTTCAGTAAAACCATCCATCAGGCTGGTTTCCTCCATGCCCTTAGAGGCATGTTTATCCTTAGCCAGTTCCAATCCTAAGTAGGATGGCTTGCATACAGTCTTTCCCTTATAGCTCATCTCATAGGTAGGCTGTCCCTTTTCGGTCAAAGAGAATGTTACCGAGACGTTGCCGTTAGGCGACTTTACGGTCTGGGCTGCTGCCAACATAGGAAGCAAGAGACCCATCACTAATACATTCAGTTTTTTCATACTGTTCAGTTGTTGTTTATTCTTTTTTTGCATCTTCGTTAGTTTATCTCAATCATTATCTGTTTATTCTTAAGATAGTGCAAAGATACAAAAAACAAAAATACCCTCCACGTTTTGGGAGGGTATTTTTCTGCAAATGAGTGTGCAAACGTTTGCACTATATATAATCATGTTAGTTAGCATCTTCCAGACTGCGAAATCATTTCTGTGATATTCTGCACGAAACGCTTATCTGCAGCCAGATCCTCTATGTTGAGGTGCATGCGGTAACGCCAGTAATGCTTAGGGTTAGCCGGAATATTGATACGCTCAGCATCGGCATCTGGCAGACGAAGAGCCTCATCGGTAGCCAACCAGTCCTGGATGCTCAATATGCAGAGCATGGATGGAGAGGTAAGATGGCGGCTGATGATGTCGCTAGCCAACCAGCCTGGGAGTGGATGAGGTGCTGATCCCTGACGGTAGAGCATCGTATTGTAATACTCCTGGGTACGCTGGATATTCTCATCCCACCACATGCGCAGAGTAGGCATATCGTGGCTCGAAATGGTACATACCGAGCGGTATGGGTTACGGCTCAGATGTCCGAACTTAACCGATGGATCCTTTGGCATGCTCTGGAGTTCCAGACTCAATATCTTCAACTCGTCCATTACCCAAGGCACACAGTCTGGAACCATACCGAGGTCTTCGGCACAAACTAGCATGCGGGTAGCCTGAACCAGCTTAGGCAACTTTTTCATCGCCTCCTGATACCAGAACTGGTTGTTGCGGCGATAGAAATAGTCGTTGTAAAGGCGGTTAAACGCAGCCTTGTCATTATCATAGAGCGACTCGTAGATAAAGTCGAGCTGGGCTGAGATACGTGGATGGAAGACGCCAGGGTTGGTATGATCGCGTACGAAGAGTACATCGCTGATCAGGGCATACAAGCCATCACGCAGCCAGAGTTCCTTCTCATTTGTTACGTCAGCAAAGAGAGCCTCTACCTTGCGCTGGGTATCTACCTCAGGCTTCATCTGATAACGCTCGTCATCCAGACGGTCGAGATACTTCTCCTTTACCTCGCCGGCACGCTCATGGAACATACGGTCCAATACCCAATCGGTAATGAACGGACGGGTAAAACGGTCTTCCTGGAAGTGCAAACCATAGCTTTCTATCTCTTCACGGCTCATGGCAAGCGCCGGTGCAAACTGTCCGAGCAATCCATGTACGCTATGTACCGGAATCTCCCAGATACGGAAGAAGCCCAATACGTGGTCGATGCGGTAAGCATCAAAATATCTTGCCATGTTCTTGAAACGGCGGTTCCACCACTGGCAGCCATCCTTCAGCATCTCAAACCAGTTATAGGTAGGGAATCCCCAGTTCTGACCATTGGCAGAGAAGTCATCAGGTGGAGCACCCGCCTGACCATTGAGGTTGAAGTATTTTGGTTCCATCCAAACATCGCAACCATTGCGGTTTACGCCGATTGGAATATCACCCTTCAAAATAACGCCCTTAGCCTTGGCATGCTCATGAGCCTCCTGCATCTGGCGGTCCAGTACGAACTGTACGAAATAGAAGAACGCCACGTTCTTGTAAGCAGCAGTCTTAGGGTCGGCAAGCGCCTTGCGCTCAGCCTCATCCCATACCTGATGATCTGGCCACTGGTTGAAATCAGCCGTACCATTCTTATCACGCAGGTAAGAATATTGTGCGTAAGGAACTAGCCACAGTTCAGTATCCTGGAAGAAAGCCTTGTATTCGGCTGTCTTCATCATCTTTTCACCTTCCTGATTGAAGATTTGGCGCAAGTAATTTATCTTGAAATCATTTACTTTCTCGTAATCTATCTTATCCAGTGCGTTCAACTCAGCACGTGTCTTCTCAGCCTCAGCACGAGCCTTGGCATCCTTCAGCTCAGGGAGAGCATGGAGGTCGGCATACTGCGGATGAATAGCGAAGACGCTGATGCAGCTGTATGGATAACTGTCGGTCCATGTATGGGTGATGGTGGTATCATTGATAGGAAGGAGCTGGAGCACCTTCTGACCGGTAGAAGCCACAAAATCAATCATGGTCTTCAGATCACCGAAATCACCGATACCGGCACTCTTACGGGTACGCAATGAGAATACTGGCACCTGCGTTCCGGCAAGTTTGCGGTTATAGAGAGCGAAGAAAGCCTGGTCGAGTTCATAAGATACCAACTCACCTGCCTTCATCTCCGGCAAATCCACGGTTCTGTTCATGCTGGTTTCCCAGAGAAGATTATTCTTTGCATTTCTGAAAGCAACGAACTTAAACTCCAGATGGCTGCCCTCAAGATGAGTCGCATCAATATCAGCCACCCATTCATTATAAGCATGCTGAGTCATCGGAAGAATCTTCTGCACATCCCAGGCACCCAAAGCTTTATCTGCACCCAATACACCCAGGCGCTCACCATCGCGAAGCTGAGGAGCACGGACTATCAGACGCACAATCTTGCTGCCCATTTCCAGCTTCATCTCCTGTGGAGCCTGATGATTGATGCAATCGGTAAAGGCACTGCTGTAGAGGTAAGCATCCTCCGGCATAGCCTTCCAATGATCGTAAAGTGTATAAGCCACAGCCTTCTTGGCATTTACATCGAGCTGATGCTTGATTATAAGCCATTCGGTCTTGACTGCTCTTCCTTCACGTTCTACACTATAATAATAGGTATACGATTTTTCTGGTGATTCAACACACCAGTCGCATGCCCACTTTTCCCCATCTGAGGTCTGAAGTGGAAGCTTCAGAACTTCCTCTCCACTCTGGATGTTAACAGCGATATGCTCGCCGAACATTGCTTTATAATCTATATTAAACTGTATTGTCATAAGACTCTTAAGGCTCTTGAAAATGTTATAATTTATGTTTGATGCTACAAAGGTAAGAAAAACGAGCGAAAAACATATCAGAAATTTGCATATTTTTCTCTCGCAAATCGTGCAAACGTTTGCACGTCCCCACTCCGTAGAAACAATCAATTAATCGTTCATTTCATTTTATTCTGATTTCTTATCCTTGATGATACTCACAGACAGCGCACCCGCAATCAGCAGGATACCTGCCACAATCATCATATCGCTCTGATGAGAACCCACCAGACTCAGGACAGTTCCACCGCAGATGGCAGCCACAATCTGAGGGATACAGATGGTTCCGTTAAACAGACCGAGATAAGCACCCATGTGACCATATCCCTGCAAAGCATTGGTAACAAAGGTGAAAGGCATCGCCAGCATGGCAGCCCAACCGGCACCAATCATCAGGAATGGGATAAACTGCAAGTACTGGTCATGCAGGAATGGAATGAGGGCAAAGCCCACACCGCCGATAACCAGACTGACAGCGTATGCCACCTTCGTATTCTTAAACTGAGGGAGAACGACAGCCCAGACTACACTACCTACCGCCTGTACTGCAAAGAGAATGCCCACCCAGTTGCCTGCCTCCTGAAATGCTTCAGAAGCAGGATCGGTCGTATTCCATACGGTTTCAGCGATGGCTCCCGTAGAATAATTCCAGAGATAAAGGAAACCAGCCCAGCAGAAGAACTGAACCAGTCCCACCTTCCAGAAGGTAGATGGCGCCTTGCGGAGCAAAGTAATCCAACCGGCCTTGTCTTCAGAAGCCTCAGCATTAGGATTCTTCACTCTTCCCTCTTCCCTCTTCGCTTCATTATACTCCGCATACTGCTGTGGATTCCACTCCTTCACCTTCATCGTGGTGTAGATAACACAGAGAATCAGAATAGCCGCACCGATATAGAACGACCAGATGACAGAATCAGGAACCACACCCTTCTCAGCATAATTCTTGATACCGAGGAAGGTAAAGAGAAACGGGAAGATATATCCAGCTACAGAACCGGCATTGCAGAGGAAACTCTGGATAGAGTAAGCCTTTGCCTTCTGTTTTTCATTTACCATATCGCCTACCAACATCTTGAACGGCTGCATCGCCATGTTGATGCTCGTATCGAGGAACATCAGCGCTATCAGTCCGAAGAGCATCGCACCGCTCACGGTCAGTCCGAGCGAACCGGCATTCGGGAGCAGGCACATTACCAGGACGGCAATCGTAGCACCCACAAAGAGATAAGGGATGCGGCGACCGAAGCGGCACCACGTCTTATCACTCAACGTGCCCACGATAGGCTGAATCAGGATTCCCATCAGAGGAGGGAGAATCCAGAAATAACTCAAGTTGTGTGGGTCAGCACCCAACGTTGCAAAGATTCGGGAGATGTTGGCGCTCTGTAGGGCGTAGGCAATCTGTACTCCGAAAAATCCGAAGCTCAAGTTCCAGAGCTTCCAGAAACTTAAATCAGGTTTTTGTTTCATCGTTATATTGTTTTTATATTTTTATCTTGTTGTTCCTCTCACCACAAGTCGTGTTCTCACCACTCGCTTCTCCACCTCATCTCTGGGGATGGAGCCTTCCACCTGACCAATCAGGATATTGGCAGCTTCCTCGCCTACGGCTACACCTCGCTGCTCAACCGTAGTAAGCATCGGGTCGCACGCCTTGGCACGGTCACCATTGGTGAATCCGCAGATGCTGATTTCTTCAGGCACCTTGAATCCCATGCGCTTGGCGGTATAGAGGATACCGATTGCCGTATCATCATTGATGGCAAAGAAAGCATCCGGACGATCTTCCTCTATCAGAATATCCGGCGTTATTGCTTCGGCACTGGCACGGTCATCGCAGATCTTCACCCAGTCAGGGTTCTCCGTCAAGCCATGCTTTACCAGCGCATCATGATAACCGTTATATCGGTTCTTGGAGATTTCCAGATTCATCGGCGAGCCGTAGAAGGCAATCTTCTTGCAGCCCGTATCAATCATGTGGGTAACGGCAGTAAAGGCACCCATATAGTCATCTACCACCACTCGCGAGCAGTTCACGCCCGTACATATTCTATCATAGAAGATGAGCGGCACCCCATTCTGCAGCAGTTTTTCGAAATGGTCATACTGCTTGGTATCCTTCGCCTGTGAAACGATGATGCCACAAACCTTGTTCTGATAGAAGTCTTCACAGATGGCCACCTCCTTATCGTAACGCTCGTTACTCTGCGCCACCATCACACGGTAACCTCTGGCTCTAGCCTCTTCCTCTATACCCGAAAGCACCGACATGAAGTAATAGTGTACCACCTGAGGCACAATAACTCCAATCACCTTCATCGGCTTCACCTTATTATGTCTTAAAGCTTCACCCAGGAAATTAGGAAAGAAGTTATGTTCACGCGCGTATTTCTGAATACGCTCCTTTTGGGCAGTACTGATACGAGAACTGTCCTTCAATGCCCGGCTCACTGTGGCAACACTTACGCCCAGATCGCGAGCAATATCTTTCATTGTTATTGTTTCTTTATCGCCCATTGCTATTAGTTGTGCTGCAAAATTACGAAATATCCTCAATATTGGTCAGAATTCATTGACATAAATCAAGTAAATTCTGTGCAAACGTTTGCACAAAATAAATAACGGAATTAACACAAAAATAGTACAACATTAGAGAAAAGAACTTAATTTTGCACACAGAAACGACAAGTTTATGGGCAAGCGCCCCATTCCTACCTTATAATATAAGTAATAAGATGCCAGAAAGACCCCGAAAAGAGCCAGAACGGCATTTTGAGTAGGAACGACAACAACTTAAGCCAAGAAGAAAAGAAGAAAAAGTAAATAATTTAATATAATACATTAACTTAAAAATCGAGCAAATGATGAAGCAGGTAAAAATTAAATTGCCTCTCAGAGCGTTGACCCTAGCAAGCGGTCTGCTTCTGACGGTGAGTTCCTTTGCGCAGACAAATGCAGTTAAGGGACATGTGAAGGATGCTTCTGGTGAGCCTATCATGGGTGCTACCATTACAGTTAACGGTAAGGCAGTAGGTATTACCGACATGGATGGTAACTTCTCAGTTGATGCAGCGCCAGGTGCCAAGATTACATTCACCTATCTGGGTATGACACCGCAGACAGTGAAGGCATCTAGTAACATGAACATTACCTTGGAAGATGACTCAAAGGCTTTGAATGAAGTCGTTGTCATCGGTTATGGTGTGGCTAAGAAGTCAGACCTGACCGGTTCTGTAACAGCTATCAAACCTGATTCTAAGAATAAGGGTGTGGTTGTTAATGCACAGGATATGCTTACAGGTAAGGTTGCCGGTGTAAACATTACCAGCAACGACGGTACTCCTGGTGGTGGTGCCAAGATTCGTGTTCGTGGCGGTTCTTCTTTGAACGCATCTAACGACCCATTGATCGTTATCGATGGTCTGGCAATGGACAACGATGGTGTTAAGGGTCTTTCTAATCTCCTTTCTGTAGTTAACCCACAGGATATTGAGTCTTTCAGTGTCTTGAAGGATGCTTCTGCAACTGCTATTTATGGTTCCCGCGGTTCTAATGGTGTCATCATCATTACAACCAAGAAGGGTCGCAAGGGTCAGAAACCTACCGTTTCTTACTCTGGTAGCATAACCATCAGCGAGAAGAAGAACACAATTGATGTTCTTAACGCTGACGAGTTCCGTGCAACAGTTGAAAAACTGTATGGAAAAGACAGTGAAGCTTACAGCGCACTGGGTACAGCCAACACCAACTGGCAGGACTTGATTTACCGTACAGCTATCAGCCACGACCACAACATTACAGTTTCTGGTGCAGCAAAGTCACTCCCATACCGTGTTTCTGTAGGTTATACAGACCAGCAGGGTATCGTGAAGACATCTGACTTCAAGCGTGCAACAGCATCTTTGAACTTGAACCCATCATTCTTCCAGGATCACTTGACATTGAACCTGAATGCCAAGGGTATGTATGCTAGAACCTTATATACAGATGGTGCTGTCGTATCATCAGCTGTAAGAATGGACCCAACCCAGGATCCTTACAAGTTTACATCTGTATATCACAAGAATCAGTTGGGCAGCTACATGAAAGAGACTCTCTACAACTATGGTGGCTATTTCCAGTGGTCAAAGAAAGCAGAGTATGGTGACAATACATGGCCTTTCACCTATGATAGTACTACCCAGATGCCTAACCCTCTGTCATTGCTGGACCAGGGCAGTCAGATTGCTCACAGCCGTTCATTCATCGGTAGTGCAGACATCGACTATAAGGTACACGGTTTCGAGGACTTGAGATTGCATGCTACCTTGGGTGCAGATATCTCAAAGGGTCGCCAGAGCCAGTCATTTGCTACATCTTGCACAAACGCATTGTACTATGGCAGCTACGGTGGTGAGGAAATTCTGAAGCGCAACCTCTCTTTGAGTGCTTACGCTCAATACTACAAGGATTTCAACAAGATTCATCACTTCGACATCATGGCTGGTTATGAGTGGCAGCACTTCTGGCGCAGCAAGAACAATGACTATGTAGGTTATTATCCTGAAACAAATAACGATGCAAGTCTTGCTGGCACAGAGCGTCCTCATACTCCATATAGCGAGAAGAGCGAAAGCTACCTGGTATCTTTCTTCGGACGTGCCAACTACACATTGCTCGACCGTTACTTCCTGACAGCAACCGTCCGTGATGATGGTTCTTCACGTTTCAAGGAGCACTGGGCATGGTTCCCATCATTCGCTTTTGCATGGAAGGCTAACGAAGAAGCATTCCTGAAGAACGCTAACTGGTTGTCTGACTTGAAGCTCCGTCTGGGTTATGGTAAGACTGGTCAGCAGGCTGGTTCTATCGGCGATTATGAGTGGATTCCATCTTATTCTATCAGCACAGGTACAAATGGTTTCTATCCAGTTACTGGTGAGGGTGAGCTTTACAGACCAAATAACTACCGTCCTGACCTGAAGTGGGAAACAACCTCTACCTACAACGTAGGTTTGGACTGGGGTATCCTGGATCAGAGATTGTCTGGTAGCGTAGATTGGTACTACAGAAAGACTACCGATCTGTTGAACTATGCTCCACTTTCTTCTATGGCAGGTTACAAGAACCAGGCATGGCAGAACATCGGTTCCTTGAAGAATACCGGTGTTGAAGCAGCTATTACCTGGCGTGCTATCCAGACCAAGGACTGGTTCTGGACCATGACATACAACTTCACTTACAACAAGAACGAGATTACCGACTTGAATGGTGTATCTGAGAATGGTGCTCCTGTTGTTAATACAAACATCAAGGTAGGTGATGGTTCTGGTGCTTATCTGCAGGCTAACCAGGTGGGTTATGCTATGAACTCATACTATGTTTACCAGCAGGTTTACGACAAGAACGGCAAGCCAATTGAGAACTGCGTAGTTGACCGTAACGGTGACGGTAAGATCAATGAAAGCGATAAGTATCTCTACAAGAGCCCAGCAGCTCCTGTAACCATGGGCTTCTCTTCTCGCTTGGAATACAAGAACTGGGACTTCGGTTTCTCTTTGCGTGCAAGCATCGGCAACTATGTATATAACAATGTTGAGCAGAGCATGAGTAACATGAATACAGGTGAGTGGTTCTCTAACTCTTTGAAGTACTTCTCTAACCGTATGAAGAGTACTGTTGAGAGAAACTGGCAGACCTACGAGATTACTTCTAAGTTGTCTGACTACTATGTGAAGAACGCTTCATTCCTGAAGTGCGACAACATCACATTGGGTTATAGCTTCAACAACCTGTTTAAGTCAAGCGGCTGGCATGGACTTTCAGGTCGTGCATACGCTACTGCATCAAATGTATTCACAATAACCAATTATGACGGTTTGGATCCAGAAGTAGGCGATGGTAACGACAACAACCTCTACCCACGTCCATTCTCTGTAGTAGTTGGTCTTAGCTTGAATTTCTAATAAGAAAGGATTATGAAAAAATATATTAAAAATATTGTTCCAGTAGCAGCACTCCTGCTTACAATGGGAACAGCAACATCATGTGTCGGTGATTTGGACGTTACTCCGATTAACCCAAACATCCAGACAGGCCTTAACATCGATGGTCTTTTCAACAAGTGCTACGCTAACTTTGCCCTGGCTGGTAATGGTGGCGCTAATGGTGACTGCGACATTGATGGTATTGACGGTGGAACATCTGGTTTTGTACGCCAGACATTCAATGCAAACGAATTACCAACCGATGAGGCTATCTGCGGTTGGGGTGATGATGGTATAGCCAGCTTCTGCTATAATAGCTACAATGCCTCAAACCCAATGTTGATTGGTTTGTATGCCCGTATCACAACAGGTATTGCTTATTGCAACCAGTATCTTGCAGAAGCAGGAGATCAGGATGCAACCAAGCTTGCAGAGATTCGCTTCCTGAGAGCATACGAATATTTTAGCTTGATGGACGGATGGGGCAACATCCCATTTACACTTCAGCCATTGACCAAGCCTGAAAGATATACCAGAGCACAGGTTTACGAATGGCTTGAGAAGGAGCTTCTTGAAATAGAGCCAAGCCTTTCTGATGCAAAGGCTAAGAAGTCAACAGATGCCGGTTACGGTCGTGTAGATAAGGCTGCATGCTGGTTGCTTCTCTCCCGCCTCTACCTCAATGCAGAGGTTTATACAGGCACACCTCAGTGGGAGAAGGCTAAGTCATACGCCAAGAAGGTGATGGATTCTTCTTATAAGCTGAACACCAAAAGCGTAAACGGCTGGAGTGCTTACCAGATGCTCTTCATGGGCGATAACGGTGAGACAGATGCAGCTTACGAGGGTATCTTCCCTCTCTTGCAGGATGGTTTGAAGACCACAAGCTGGGGTACTACACTCTTCCTGTTGGCTTCTACCTACGATCAAGATATGCACGCAAATCCAAACAACCCTTCAGCTACCAATGGTACTGACCAGGCTTGGGGTGGTAACCGCGCTCGTCCTGACTTGGTGAAGAAGTTCTTCCCTAATGGTAACGTTCCAAATCTTGAAAGCTACGCTACAGCAAAAGCTGCCGGTGATGACCGTGCTCTCTTCAACGGTGTAAACCGTTCATTGGATAATGATGACATTGCTACTTTCAAGAGCGGTTTCGGTGTTGCTAAGTTCACCAACTTCAAGACAGATGGAAGCGCAGGTAAAGATGCTACATTCCCTGATGCAGACTTCTTCCTGATGCGTGTAGCAGAGGCATACCTGAACTTTGCAGAGGCTGATGCCCGCATCAATGGTGGTCAGACTACAGAGGAAGGTACCGCAGCTATCAATGCTATCCGCAAACGTGCAAATGCCTCTACTCGTGAAGACAGAGGCTATTCTCTGAACGATATCTGCGATGAATGGAGCCGTGAGTTCTACTTCGAGGGTCGCCGTCGTATGGATCTGATCCGTTTCAACCGTTATGGTGGCAATGTCAACTACAACTGGCAGTGGAAGGGCGGCACCAAGGAAGGTCGCAACTTCTCTGAACATTTGAACATCTTTGCTATCCCAACCAATGAGTTGACATCTAACAAGAATCTGATTCAGAATCCTGGATATTAATTTGCAAACATAAAAAGGAATTCATTATGAAAAATATAATTAAATCAGCTCTACTCGTTGTCATGAGTTTATTTCTCATGACAGCTTGTAGCGACGACAATGACTCTAATCCGACTATTCAGTCACCAACAGAGTTCAAGTTGAATACTCCTGCATTGCAGAATACCCCAATCGACCTGGCGAATTCGTCTAAGATTATGTTGACCTGCTCACAGCCTAACTATAGCTATACAGCTAGCGTTCAATATACAGTACAGGTCGCTACAGATGAAAATATGACTGATGCTGTTGAGCTTTCAGAAACCAGCACAAGTGCCAAGGTTGCAATCAATGCATCTTCATTGGCAAGTGCTTTGACCAACATCTTTGTGGAGAAAGGCAAGACAGAGGCTGATTTCCCTATGGACGTAAAAGCTTACTTCCGTTTGAAGGCAAATATTGTGACCAGTAATGGTAATGTTGTAGAAGGAACAGAGATTCTTTCTAATGTGGTTTCACTCAACAAGATTCACCTCTTGTTCTCATTGCCACCTGTCAACTTACCTAGCCATGTACATATAGTAGGTAACTTCTGTGACTGGGATTGGGCAAAGAGCTTCGACATGGTTCAGGTTTATGGTACAGATAATACCTTCTGGCGTCTTGTCTATATCGACGATAGCGGTATCAAGCTCAATACTGTAGCTGAAAGCAATAAGAGCGAAGTTGGTTATGCTGGCATTACAGTTTCCGGCGACTGCAAGGACGATATCATCGACAAGGATGGCAATATCGCTTCTAGCAAACCAGGCTGGTATCTCGTAATCGTAACAACATCTGTTGTAAACCGTGAAATCCACTATGACGTTCAGTTCAACAAGCCAACAATCTGGCTGATTGGCCCTGCAGCTGGCAGCGACGATTTCGCAGAGGAAGCAGAAGGCTGGTCATTCACTGTACCTACAACCATGGACGGAGAATTCGTATCTCCTGCATTCGTAGGTTCAGTTCCTGCTGGTACTGATAAGGGTGTACGTATGTACGTTAAGATTCCAGGACACGACTGGTGGCATTCTGAGTTCGTTGTATTAGACGGTAAGATCAAGTACCGTGCAACAGGCGGCGACCAGGATAGAGTTACAGGTGAAGTAGGTCAGCAGGTTCACCTCAACTTCTCTAAGGGAACTGGTGAAATCAAGTAATAACGATTTAAAATCGAAGTAAAATGAAAAAGTTATCATTATATATCTCTATCGCACTTGCAGGCCTCTTCATGGGGTCCTGCAGCGAAGATTTCAAAGACTGGGCAGATCCTCAGACTAACCCACAGGAAGATGCCATCACAATTCCTGGCTTTACTGCAACAGCAGCTCAGGCCATCGACTTTGCCAGTGTGACTACAGATAGTGTCAACACCTTCTCTTTAAGCAGCGCTGCTCTTCCTGAAGGTTTTACCTTGGGAAATGCTCGCATTGAGCTTACTCCTCAGGGTGTAGAGAATGCAACCAAGACTACAGTTAATACAAGTCTTGATGGTAAGGGTGCAGTAGCTGACCTCGCATCTGTTGTAGAATCAGCTTATGGCAAGCGTCCTACAGCCCGCACTTTTGATGCCCAGGTTTATGTAAATGCTATAAAAGAGGGTCAGGCTGTTCTCATCGATGCAGGCAAGATTAACCTCGTAATGACTCCAAAGGCTCCATTCATCGATGCAGCTTACTACCTCGTAGGTGACATGTTTACTACAGATGACGTAAATGGTTGGAATACTATAAGTGACAAGCAGAAATTCAAACACAGCGATAAGGATGTATATGAAGATCCTATTTTCACTATCACTTTCGAAACAACCAAGGCTGACCAGTATTGGAAGATTATTCCTAAGGCGAACGTTGATGCAGGTAATACCGATGCATCTGCTGCTGGTGTAGTAGGTCCTAAGGTTGACGGCGAAGACAGCATGACTGATTCTTTGACAAATGTTGACGCTAAGGCTGGTAAGATAGCTAAGGCTGGTAAGTACAAGCTCACCCTCAACATGATGGACTACACTTATACCTTCGAGGAGGTTAAATACGATCCATTCATCTACTTCATTGGCGCAACTGACGGTTGGAAGAGCTCTGACCAGAAGCTCGCTCTCGTGGACGAGGCAAAAGGCGTATACACTGGTTATGTATATGTAGCCGATCCTAACGGAGCTGGCCTCCAGTTCAAGTTCCAACGTGTAGCTGGAAGCTGGGACAACGAAATCAATGCTGGTACATTCAACACATTCTCGGATGCTGCAACACCCAACGAAAATGGAAATATCGGCGTGAACGCTGGAGAGGGTGTCTACTACTTCGATGTTAATCTTGGAGAAGGCACCATCAAGGCAACTAAAGTTGAGACCATGGGCATCATAGGTCAATTCAACGGTTGGAGTAGCGACGCAGTCATGACTTGGAATGCTGAAGAGTATTGCTTCGAGGCAACAAAAGTAGGTGTTACTGCCGATGGTTGGAAGTTCCGCGTAAATGGTGGTTGGGACATCAACCTCGGTGGAAGTCTCAATAACCTTACTGCTGGTGGCGACAACATTACAGTAGCAGGCAACACAGTCAAGTTGTATCCAACAAGAAAGACAAATGACAATATCTACTGCACAGTAGAATAAGCATCTGTTTCATCATAATAAAAATAGTATAACCAATAGGCGGCTCTCAATTCCGGGAGCCGCCTATTTTTTTCTTTCTCCCCCCTTCAAGTATTTTTTCCCAAAACCTTGGAAGTTACGAGGAAAAGTCGTATCTTTGCAGAAGAAAAGCTGCACTCGGCAAATTGAAAGCAAGCTTTCTTTGCGCTCGTTTGCATTTTCTTTGTCCCAAAATCCGTATGCCTTCTGTTAGAAGACCAAATTAAAACATTACTCTATGGATAGTTTGATACAATATAACAATGCTGTCAACGCTATAAAGACAGCCATACTTCAAGGACAATATGAAGCAGCCAAAGGTGTGAACCGCATACAACTTGCTTTATATTTTGCCATCGGAAAATATCTTTCACAACATACCCGCAAAGGAGTATGGGGCGAGGGCGCATTAGCATCCATCAGCGAACAACTTCGCAAGGAACTACCAGGTCTTCGAGGATTCTCGGAAACTCAAATGAAGGATATGAGACGTTTTTATGAAGCATGGAATATGCTTGACAGCAATTCGGCGGTTGCAACCGCCGAATTGTGCTTTGAGAATTCGGCGGTTGCAACCGCTGAATTACAAAATAGTGAAAATCAGATAGATATATTCCATACTTTATCTATTTCTAATATTCCAGATTTTCCTGTTGAGGACTTCTTTAAAGTACCATTCACACACCACTCTGCCATCATTAGTGGACCAAAAGAAACTTCGGCACGCTTTTATTATATTCACCGCACTGTAGAGGAACATCTTTCCGTAAAGAAGCTCCGCCAACTTATAAAGGAGGATGCTTACCATAGCCAAGGACGCATGCCTAACAATTTTACCAGGACCATCAACAATCCTAAGGAAGCTCGACGTGCAGTAGAAATGTTCAAGGATGAATATCTACTTGACTTTATCAATGTAGAAGAGATTGGGGAACGCGAAAAAATAGATGTCGACGAACGAGTTGTAGAACAAAGCATCGTTCAGAACATCAAGAATTTCATCATGACCTTTGGCAGAGACTTTGCTTTCATCGGCAACCAATACCATTTGGAAATCTATGGTGTTGAACAATTCCCAGACCTGCTGTTTTTCAATCGAGAATTGAACGCCATGGTTTGCATAGAGCTAAAACTTGGCGAGTTTAAGACCTCTTATCTTGGGCAACTTTTTGGCTATCTCCAAATTCTCGACGACAAGGTGCGTAAGCCACACGAGAATCCGTCTATTGGAATCATTCTTTGCCAATCAGCAAACTACTCTTATGCAGAATATGCTGTTCGAGACTACAGCAAGCCGATGGGAGTTGCTACCTACAAGACGTTGGATGACATGCCTGAAAGGTTACGCAAGGCTTTGCCTGATATGAAGAAAATGATGGACTTGCTAAAAAACAAGGAAGAATAATTATTGTAAAAACAGAAAGTAAAATCATTGTCATCAGGGATACGCAAGTCATCCTTGACAGAGATGTTGCTGAATTGTATGGAGTAGAAACCAGAGATATAAACAAAGCGGTTAAAAATAACCCCAAAAAGTTTCCCCCTGGTTATATTATTGAACTGAATAGCAGCGAGAAACAGGAACTGGTGGAAAATTTCCACCGGTTCAATACCCTCAAGCATTCCACTGTTGCACCTCACGCATTTACTGAACAAGGACTTTATATGCTTGCCACAATTCTGAAAGGTGATTTAGCCATCAGTACAACCATTGCCATCATTGATACTTTCACTCAACTTCGCAAATTGGCAAGAACTATAGATAAGGTGAATGAAGATGCAAAGGAGCATGGTATTTTACCAGACAAAGCAACAGAAGGTAAGATACAAGCTGCCATGAACGAAGTCTTCGCAGATAAGCTGCCATTTAAAATGCGCAGATTGACTTTTGGGGTAAATTTAGGAGTGCTGAAATTTTCTCTAGAAACCACAAGAGAATCTAAAGAATAAAACAACATAAAAAGGAGGGAAGAATATGAACATGTTTGAACAGATGCCATTCAGCGAGAAGTATCCAGTCTTTCGCAAGTTTTGCCCCCATACGCCCTGAAGGGGCAGAAGCCCCTTCAGCCCGTTCTTGAACCGCATGCTAAAGTTCAGTCAACTTATAGTTGAAAATTCAGCAACATCAACCGCCTCATTCAAGTACTTCATTCTGCAACATCAACCACTTCATTCTGCAACATCAAGTGCTTTATTCAGCCAACGAAATTGCCTCTTCCACCCAGCGAAGTCGAATCCATCACCCAACGAAGTCGTATCTTTAACCCAGCGCAGTCGTATCCTTAACCCAGCGCAGTCGTATCCTTCAATTCAATGAAACGTATGAACTTGCGCAATGACGTACATGAAGCGAAAGAGGCTCACTTGATGATTACCAGGATGCTTCTGAAACTACGTCCCGACGTATCTGTTACTGCGTCGGGACGCATCTTTTACTGCGTCGGGACGTAGCAAATGCTGCATCGGGACGTAATTTTCATTTCCTCAGTTGGCTATGATTCCTCCTCTCACCAGCCATTTTGTAAAGAAGCGGTCGCAGAAATACTCTGCGCCCTTATAGCCATATACCACAAAAGGATTGTTCAATCTTGCCATATCTTGTTATCATTCATTATACAAACGTTCATTGCGCTTTTTACGCAACGCAAATTACGCAATAAAAAACGAGACCGCCAAATGTTTTCTAGTTTTTTAATCATAATTATCTCCTAAAGCTACATTTATCTTAATTATATATAATAGAAGAAAAGCGCACCGGAATGCAAACGTTTGCACAATTTATTTGCTTGATTTGCATCAATTTTTGAACAAGCTAATGAAATAAATCGTAACTTTGCCAACGTATAACAATACAACTTGCAATTAAACATAAAATAATAATCACAAAATACAATGATAATTATGAAGAAGATATACTTTACACTTATCGCTTTACTGGCAAGCATCAATATGTTAGCACAAGGTTGGCCTGCTAACTATAGTGGCGTCATGCTGCAAGGATTCTCATGGGATTCTTACGACTACTCCCAATGGACTGTTTTAGAGAAGCAAGCCGATGATATGAAAGGATTCATCGACCTTGTATGGCTTCCACAAAGCGGTAAATGCATCGAAACTACTCAGGTAATGGGCTATAAGCCATATTATTATTTCAACCAGAATTCCTCATTCGGAACTGAGGCTGAACTCAGAAGTCTGATTGCCAAATTCAAAGCCAACGGCATAGGCGCAATAGCAGATGTTGTGGTCAATCATCGCAATACAAACGGCTGGTATACCTTCCCTGCAGAAACCTACAAGGGAGTGACCTACCAGATGTTGCCTACCGATATCTGCAAGAATGATGATGGTGGAAGTACGGCAATACAGGCAAAAAAAGACGGGGTTAGCCTCAGCAATAACTATGATGAGGGAACCGACTTTGGAGGATGCCGTGATATTGACCATAAGAGCGAGAACGTACAGAAGATTATCAAGGCATATCTGAAATTTCTGAAGGAGGATATAGGATATACCGGTTTCCGCTACGACATGGTAAAGGGTTTCAGCGGTACCCACGTGGCTGACTACAATGATGCTACCGGCGTAGAATTCTCGGTAGGTGAATATTGGGATGGAAACCAATCTATCATCAACTGGATAAACAAGACTAACAAGAAGAGTGCAGCCTTCGACTTCCAGTTCCGTTATAATGTTCGTGACGCAATAGGTATAAAAGACAATCAGATTGTTTCATCGCCAAACTGGTCGAAGCTGAAGAGCGATTATAACCTGATGCATGACCCAACTTATCGTCAGTACGCCATCACATTCGTAGAGAATCACGACATGCAATACCGCTCTAAAAATGAGCCGCTGGATCCTCTTAAGCGAGATACGCTTGCTGCAAATGCCTATATGCTCGCCATGCCGGGAACTCCTTGCGTGTTCCAGCCACACTGGAGAGCCTACAAACAGGAAATCAAGAGCATGATTGAAGCCCGCAAACTTGCAGGCATCACCAACATGAGCAATTATACCAACAAGATGGCACAGACCGCATGCTTTGCCAATGAGACTACTGGCAACAAGGCGAAACTCATCGTGGTTGTAGGAAACAACACCAAGGCATATACTCCAGGCACTGATTATGCACAGATTCTCGAAGGATACCACTACCGTTATTATCTTTCTAAATCAGCAGAAACCGCATGGTGCAATATACCATCAGGCGAATACGAGGCAGGATTCAAGGCTAAGCTTACGGCTGTCAGTCAGAACAGCAATGCCAAACTGGTATACACTACTGACGGCACAGACCCTACAGCCAAGAGCAAGCAGGTGGCTACAGGTAACACCATCAACATAGATGAGACCTGCACCTTGAAGGTTGGCTTGCTCAGCAACGGAACCGTAACAGGTATCCGTACCTACAATTATACCGTCAAGGCATTCGAGCCATATACCATCACCGTATATGCCAATGCCGACCAGGTAACCAACTGGGGTTCAGTCATGTATTTCTACGCATGGAATACAAGCGGAGAGCTCACAGAAAAATGGCCAGGTACTGCTGTCACAGCAACCAAGACGCTGAACGGTAAGAAGTGGTACTATATGGACTTCAAGATCAAGAGCAAGGATGCTATCGTAAACATCATCTTCAATCAGGGGAAAGACAAGAAGCAGTCCGTAGACATGAACGCTGGCAACAGCACCAAGTTCTACGAGATTACCACTGCACAGAGTAATGGCAAATACACCTGCAAGGATGTTACCGCCACCTGGGCACCACCAACAGGCATCACAGGAACTCCAACCATAAGCAATACCACAACAGACAATGCATGGTATACACTTAGCGGTATGAAATTGGGTAAGAAGCCTGCAAAGAGCGGTGTTTACATCCACCAGGGAAAGAAAGTGATTATCAGATAAGAATATAACAAATAAGTTCAAAGAATAGTTTAAGTTTTTCAGTTTTAGGCTTTTAGGTTTATTAAGGTTTATGTTTTTAGGTTTAGTTTTGTGTGAACAAAATTATTAGTTAGTTGTTTTAGGTTAGGAAAAAGAGGTATATCCAAGATTCATCTTCGGGATATACCTCTTTTCTTATTTTAATTATCTTTCTTATTCTAATTATCTTTCGCGCTGGTCAGCACCCCACATCAGTTTTTCTCTCAAGGTAGAGAAGTAACGCTGGTTGCGCTGCTTCACAATCTTGATGCTATGAGGAGCCTTGCGGATAATGAGGCGGGTTTCCTCCGTCATACGCTCACTACGTCCATCGATGGCTACCAGATAGTTGTGGCTGCGACTCTCGATATCGAGCGTGATGACTGCCGTATCGTTGATTACGATAGGCCGGATGTTCAGACTGTGAGGAGCCACCGGAGTAAGACAGATGCTGCCACTCTGCGGAATGATGATAGGACCGCCATTAGATAGATTGTATGCCGTAGAACCTGTTGGCGTGGTAACAATCAGACCATCCGCCTGATAAGTAACGAGAAATTCGCCATCAACCTGCGTACGGATGGAAATCATCGAAGCATCATCACGCTTCAGCACGGCGATATCGTTGAGGGCGAACGGATTGCCGGCAAGTATGCCACCTTCTGCCTCCACCTGAATCACCGCATGCTCCTCTATCAGACATTCACCGGCATAAAGACTGTCCAGCGCCGACTCTATCTCGCTTGGCAGCACATCGGCAAGGAAGCCCAACCGGCCCATATTCACACCGATAATAGGCGTACCCTTGGCTCCCACACGGCTCGCTGCCTTCAGGAAGGTACCATCACCACCCATAGAGATGACGTAATCCACATCGAAGTTGTAATCCTCGAACACCCCAGCCGCCTTCACATCGAGATGCTGGTCGCGGGTAAGAAACTCGTAATAAGCATTCTCCACATAAACTTCAGCCTCCTTCTTTTCGAGATAAAGAAGGATTTTCTCTATCGAAGCCGACTTCTTAGCCTGGTATTCATTACCAAATATTGCGAATTTTAAATGTTGCTGTGCCATTTATTTTGTTATTTCAATAATTATTCTTACTTTTGCAAAGGTAATCATATTATTTGAATAACAAGACAAAAAACAAATAAATTATGGCTAAGGTATATGAATTTCTTGCCAATGGCTTCGAGGAAATCGAAGGATTGGCTCCGGTTGACATCCTCCGTAGAGGTGGTGTAGACATCAAGACTGTAAGTGTAACGGGTACTGAATGGGTAGAAACATCGCATGGTGTTACCATCAAGGCTGACCTGAAGTTTGAGGATATTGCCAGCTTTGAAGATGCTGACATGCTGATGATTCCGGGCGGAATGCCAGGCAGTACAAACCTCAACGAACACGAAGGTGTACGCCAGGCGCTCATCGCCCAGCACAAGGCTGGTAAGCGAATCGGTGCCATCTGCGCAGCCCCAATGGTTCTGGCAAGCACAGGCATCCTCGAAGGAAAGAAGGCTACCTGTTATCCTGGCTTTGAGCAGTATTTCGACGAGAACACCGAATATACCGCCACCCTCTTCCAGGAAGACGGCAACGTGATTACAGGCGAAGGTCCTGCAGCAACCCTCCCATACGCCTATAAGATATTGAGCTATTTCGTAAGCAAGGAAACCGTAGCTGCCCTGCAGGATGGCATGATGTATGATCATCTCATGCAGAGCAAGTAATAACAATGAGTGAAGAAAGGCAGAATTAGAATTCTTCACTCTTCACTTTTAACTCTTCACTTAAAAAATGGATTACGTAATCATAGTAGCCGGAGGCAAGGGCCTCCGCATGGGAAGTGAGAT
>SAMEA3387456__coassemble_1953_pt1 | contig 13058 bp, 9 predicted proteins | sample SAMEA3387456__metabat2_high_PE_017 | metagenome-assembled genome bin SAMEA3387456 (sample SAMEA3387456) | Felis catus | biome: Faeces | place: United Kingdom | collected 2012
CATATTCTCTTCCATATTTCATGTTATTTAAAATACCGCTGCAAAATTACGACTTTTCTTTCGTAATAAGCGTTACATTCAGTTACAATTTCGTGACATTTAGTTCTTTAGAGAAAAAAAATATAAAAAAACGAGTATTTTGTTACACATTTTAACTTAGTGTTCCAAATTCGCTACATGTTTCTTTGCTAGTTAGAAACAGAAATACTACTTTTGCACCCGATATAACTATAAGTGAGCATATAACACAACTGAAAGAGTATGAAAGATAAAGTAAATGCAATTCCCTTAATCGGTGAAATCATCAAAGAGGAATTAAACAAGCAAGGCAAGACCACAGTATGGCTTGCTGAGCAATTAGGCTGCCATCGTACTAATATATATAAGGTATACGGCAGAGCCACTATAGATACGGGTATGCTTTACCATATCTGTCAGTTGCTGAACATTGATTTGTTTAAGGTTTATTCAGATGCTTTGCGTAAACGCAAGAAAAAGAATCAAGATTTAAACTAAAAATAACTAAAACAATAAGACCTGAGGTTAATCACCCCAGGTCTTATTGTTTTTATGCCAATCGCTTTTCCAGACGCTCGCGGATGGCAGCGATAAAGCCGGCAGAGTTTACAGCCTTAGCCTCAACACCTTCCATCAGGTTTACGAGATCCTTGGTAGCGATACCATCATTCAAAGTATCGAAACATGCAGCCTCCAACTGGTCGCCAAAGTTCTGAAGTTCCTTGATGCCATCCAGTTCGCCACGCTTTCTCAACGCACCGCTCCATGCAAAGATTGTAGCCATCGGATTGGTAGATGTATCTTCACCCTTCAGGTAGCGATAGTAGTGACGGGTCACGGTACCGTGTGCTGCCTCATACTCATACTTGCCGTCAGGAGAAACCAATACAGAAGTCATCATCGCCAGAGAACCGAAGGCTGTACTGAGCATATCGCTCATCACATCACCATCATAGTTCTTGCAAGCCCATATAAAGCCGCCCTTGCTGCGGATAACACGAGCCACTGCATCATCAATCAATGTATAGAAATACTCGATACCGAGTTCTGCAAACTTCTCTTTATAGTCGCTCTCATATACTTCCTCAAAGATTTTACGGAACTGGGCATCATAAGTCTTAGAGATGGTATCCTTGGTAGCAAACCAGAGATCCTGCTTGGTATCAATGGCAAACTTGAAGCAGCTGTGAGCAAAGCTGCGGATACTCTTATCAGTATTGTGCATGCCCTGGATAACGCCAGCACCATCGAAAGAATGAATCTCTATCTCCTGCTTCTTGCCGCTCTTACCCTCGAACACGAGTTTGGCTGTACCTGGCTCATCAGCACGAAGTTCCACGCTCTTGTATACATCGCCGTAAGCATGACGGGCGATGGTAATAGGCTTCTCCCAGTTCTTTACACAAGGGTGGATGCTTGGGATGGTGATAGGAGCACGGAATACGGTACCGTCCATGATGCTACGGATAGTTCCATTAGGGCTCTTCCACATTTTGTGGAGTTTATACTCGTCCATACGCTGTGCATTAGGAGTGATAGTAGCACACTTCACAGCCACGCCATATTTCTTAGCCGCCTCAGCAGAGTCGATGGTTACCTGGTCATTGGTCTGGTCGCGATAAGGCAGACCGAGATCATAATACTCAGACTTCAAATCAACGAAAGGAAGAATCAGTTCGTCCTTAATCATCTTCCAGAGAATTCTTGTCATCTCATCACCGTCCATCTCTACCAATGGAGTTGTCATCTTAATCTTTTCCATAACACAATATAATGTATAATTAATAATTTACAATGTACAATGATCAGGGCAGCCAAGTGTACCCTTGATATTTTGCCTGCAAAATTAATAAAAATAATCAAGAAAAGAAAGGAAATTAAGAATAATTCTAGCAAAATGATAACAAAAAGCACTTTTTTACGTACTTAAAACATAAAACCTGTATATTTATACCTAAAAAGGCATCAATGAGCCCGAAAACTCACTGATGCCTCTACTTATTTACTTTTTTACCCTTTTACCTTTTTACCTTTAAATAGTCTTTTTACTTCTCCTCTGGAGCCTTGTCGATCAAGTCCATGAACTGGTCGAGCTTAGGAGTGATGATAATCTGAGTGCGGCGGTTGCGCTGCTTGCCTACCTCTGTATCGTTAGTTGTTACAGGGTTGTACTCACCACGGCCACCAGCAGTAAGGCGCTTAGGATTTACACCGAAGTGATCCTGCAAGTACTGAACAACAGAAGCTGCACGGAGAGCAGAGAGGTCCCAGTTGTTGCGGATATTCTTCATCTTGGCACTTGTAGTGCTTACTGGTACGTTATCGGTATTACCCTCTACGAGCACATCGTAATCCTTGTAGTCTGTGATAATCTTAGCAATCTTGCTCAATGTTTCCTGAGCACGGCTGTTCACCTCATAGCTACCACTCTGATAGAGCATATTGTCAGCCAGAGAAATGTAAACTACACCCTTCAGAACCTGAACATCAACCTCCTTCATCTCTTCCTTGCTCAAAGAGCGGGTCAGGTTGTTGGTAAGAACCATGTTGAGCGAATCGCTCTTACTCTTTACCTCAACCAGGTGGCGGATATACTGGTTACTCTCGTTGATCTGGTCAACGAGTTTCTCAATGCTCACGTTGTTCTGGCTTGTATTGTTCAAACTCTTGTCAAGCGAGTTCTGCAACTTAGCGTAATCGCTCTTTGCAGTAGCGAGCTGCTCCTGGGCTGCTGCCAGACTAGCCTCTGTAGCTGCCAGTTTTTCCTTGGTAGCCTGATAGTTGCTTGACAATTCCTTATTCTCATTCTGGCAATTCTGAAGATCCTTCTTACTAGCACAGCTTGTAGCCATCAGAGCTACAGCCATCATTGCCATTACCATTAACTTTGTCTGTTTCATATTCTTTCTAATTTAAATTTTCTTGTTATTATTAATTGATTATAGTATATCTTAACGTCGCTTTCTACCTCCTATTATATTAGAGTTCTCCCGGCTTTTATCCGTTATCCGGAAGCTTCTACATTTTAGGGCATTATAGAAACTGCTTCACTTCTTTCACTTGCAAAGTTACAGATAAGACTCGAATAAACAATATTTGTCAAATGCATTTAGACATTTTTAACCTCTAAATCTTTATTTATCACCTTTTTAACCAAAAAAGGCAACAGAAAGCACTTTTCTTATAGCTAAACCGCCAAATGTAGCCTTTCAAGGTAAGAATAGCCCAAATCTCAACAAAAAAAACATAAAAAACAGTGTTTTATTTTGTAGTGTCTTGAAATTGCACTATCTTTGCACTCGAAAAGAAATAAATACATTAATAATATAAAAGAAAGCAAGTATGATTCTTTTTTTTAGAACTCCATCTAAGAGTGTGATTGCGACCGAGATTGACCACAAACCATCTCAGGACGAAATCAATGAACTTTGTTGGCTTTATGGTGACGCGACTTTAGAGGACGCCCAGCAGTTGCAGGGCTTCTATGTCGGTCCACGCCGTGAAATGATTACTCCTTGGAGTACGAATGCCGTTGAGATTACTCAGAACATGAGTCTTAACGGCATTTCGCGTATCGAGGAGTACTTCCCTGTAGATAGCGAAAACGCTGAGCACGACCCTATGCTCCAGCGTATGTACAACGGTATCGGACAGGATGTGTTCACCGTGAACCACCAGCCAGAACCTATCAAGTACGTCGATGACCTCGAGAAGTATAACGAGGAAGAGGGTCTTGCCCTCAGCGAGGACGAAATGGCTTATCTCCACAAGCTGGAGAAAGAGAACGGACGCCCTCTCACCGACAGCGAAATCTTCGGTTTCGCACAGATCAACTCAGAGCACTGCCGCCACAAGATCTTCGGCGGCCAGTTTATCATCGACGGTAAGGAGATGGAGTCTTCTCTCTTCAACATGATCAAGAAGACCACCAACGAGAATCCTAACAAGATTCTCTCTGCTTACAAGGACAACGTGGCTTTCTCTCAGGGTCCTGTTATCGAGCAGTTTGCTCCAGCCGATCAGACTACCAGCGATTTCTTCCAGGTGAAGGATATCGAGAGTGTTATCTCTCTGAAGGCTGAGACCCACAACTTCCCTACTACCGTAGAGCCTTTCAATGGTGCTGCTACCGGTACGGGTGGTGAAATCCGCGACCGTATGGGTGGTGGTGTAGGTTCATGGCCTATCGCAGGTACCGCCTGCTACATGACTGCTTATCCTCGCTTGAAGGATGACAACGGCAAGAGCGATGTTGAGCGCGACTGGGAAGACATCATGCCAGTACGTAAGTGGCTCTATCAGACTCCTGAGCAGATTCTGATCAAGGCTTCCAACGGTGCATCAGACTTCGGTAACAAGTTCGGTCAGCCTCTCATCACCGGTTCTGTGCTTACATTCGAGCACGAGGAGAATGGTGAGAAGTATGCATACGATAAGGTAATCATGCTTGCTGGTGGTGTAGGCTACGGCAAGAAGCGTGACTATAAGAAGGGCGAGCCACAGAAGGGCAACAAGGTTGTAGTAGTAGGTGGTGATAACTATCGCATCGGTCTTGGTGGTGGTTCTGTTTCTTCTGTAGATACAGGCCGTTACAGCAATGGTATCGAGTTGAACGCTGTTCAGCGTGCCAACCCTGAGATGCAGAAACGTGCTTACAACCTGGTTCGTGCACTCGTTGAGAACGATGAGAACCCAGTAGTCAGCATCCACGACCACGGTTCAGCCGGTCACTTGAACTGTCTCTCTGAGTTGGTAGAAGAGTGCGGTGGCGAAATCGACATGTCTAAGTTGCCTATCGGTGACAAGACTTTGAGCGCCAAGGAAATCATCGCCAACGAGAGCCAGGAGCGCATGGGCTTGCTCATCGACGAGAAGTATATCAGCGAGGTTCAGAAGATTGCCGACCGTGAGCGTGCTCCAATGTACGTGGTTGGTGAGACTACAGGCGATGCTCACTTCAGCTTCAAGCAGGCTGACGGCGTAAAGCCATTCGACCTCGATGTAGCTCAGATGTTCGGTCATACTCCTAAGACTGTAATGGTAGATGAGACCGTAGAGCGTAAATATGAAGATGTAACTTATTCTGCAGATAACCTCGACAAGTACTTGCAGCGTGTTCTCCAGATGGAGGCTGTGGCTTGTAAGGACTGGTTGACCAACAAGGTAGACCGTTCCGTAACAGGTAAGATTGCCCGTCAGCAGGGTCAGGGTCAGATTCAGTTGCCACTCTCAGACTGTGGTGTCGTAGCACTCGACTACCGTGGCGAGAAGGGTATCGTAACAGCAATGGGTCATGCACCTCAGGCTGGTCTTGCCGATCCTAAGGCAGGTTCTGTACTCTCTGTAGCAGAGTCATTGACTAATATCGTATGGGCTCCATTGGCAGATGGCATGGACAGCATCAGCCTCTCAGCCAACTGGATGTGGCCTTGCCGCAGTCAGAAGGGTGAGGATGCACGTCTGTACGAGGGTGTGAAGGCATTGTCAGACTTCTGCTGCGCCATCCACGTAAACGTACCAACAGGTAAGGACTCTCTCTCTTTGACCCAGCAGTATCCTAACGGCGAGAAGATCATCGCTCCGGGTACCGTTATCGTAAGTGCCGGTGGTGAGGTTTCAGATGTCAAGAAGGTGGTTAGCCCAGTTCTCGTTAACGACAAGAACTCTAGCCTCTATCATATCGACTTCAGTTTCGACGAGCAGCGTCTCGGTGGTTCTGCTTTCGCTCAGAGCCTGGGCAAGGTGGGCAGCGATGTTCCTACCGTCAAGAACCCAGAGTACTTCGTTGACTGCTTCAACGCCGTACAGGAACTCATCAACCGTGGTTGGGTAATGGCTGGTCACGATATCAGCGCCGGTGGTTTGATTACAACTCTCCTCGAAATGACATTCGCCAACGTAGAGGGCGGTATGAAGATCAACCTCCACGACATCGCAGATGCCGACATCATCAAGACTCTCTTCGCAGAGAACCCAGGTGTTGTCATCCAGGTAAGCGATGCTCACAAGGACGAGTTGAAAGCATTCTTCGATGAGAACGGTATCGGTTATGCCAAGATTGGTTATCCAGCTCCTGAGCTCCGCAAGATTATCATCAAGAAGGAAGGCTTCGAGCACGAGTTCGATATCGATGCTTTGCGCGACGACTGGTATAAGACATCTTACCTCCTTGACCGCAAGCAGAGCATGAACGGTATGGCTAAGAAGCGTTACACCAACTATAAGAAGCAGCCTATCGAGATGAACTTCGGTTATGGCTTCAAGGGAACCCTCGCTAGCTACAGCCTCGACGCTAACCGTCGCAAGCCATCTGGCATCAAGGCAGCTATCATCCGTGAGAAGGGTACCAATGGTGAGCGTGAGATGGCATACTCTATGTATCTCGCTGGCTTCGATGTAAAGGATGTGATGATGACCGACTTGATTTCTGGTCGTGAGACTCTGGAGGATGTGAACTTCATCGTATTCTGCGGTGGTTTCTCTAACTCCGATGTTCTCGGTTCTGCCAAGGGTTGGGCTGGCGCATTCCTCTACAATCCTAAGGCTAAAGAGGCACTCGATAAGTTCTATGCCCGTGAGGATACCCTTTCACTCGGTATCTGCAACGGTTGCCAGCTGATGGTTGAGTTGAACCTCATCAATCCTGAGCACAAGCATCGTTCACACCTCTGCCACAACACATCCAAGAAGTTCGAGAGTACATTCCTCGGTTTGACTATTCCTCAGAACGACAGTGTGATGTTCGGTAGTCTGAGCGGTGATAAGCTCGGTATCTGGGTAGCTCACGGCGAGGGTCGTTTCTACTTGCCAGAGCCAGAGGATCACTACAACATCATTGCAAAGTACAACTACGCTGAGTATCCAGGTAATCCTAACGGCAGTGACTACAATGTAGCAGGTATCTGCTCTGCAGATGGCCGCCACTTGGCTATGATGCCACACTTGGAACGTGCCATCTTCCCATGGCAGAACGCCTGGTATCCAGCTGATCGCCGCAACGACGAGGTAACTCCTTGGATTGAGGCATTTGTCAATGCACGTCAGTGGATTGAAGAAAGAGCTTTGAAAAAGTAAAAAAATAAAAAGGTAAAAAATGAATAATAGCGTAAGTTATCTTACATTATTCAAAACATTTATGAAGATTGGCATAGTCACCTTTGGTGGTGGCTATGCCATGATTCCTATTATAGAATCCGAAGTCGTCGACAAGCATCATTGGATGACGAAGGAGGAATTCTTGGATGCCATTGCTACTACCCAGGTTTGTCCGGGCGCCTTGGCCATCAACATGAGTTCCCTGCTCGGATATAAGTTGGCAAAGACACCGGGAGCCATCGTCTGCACCCTCGGCGCTTCGTTGCCATCGTTTCTTATTATCTTAGCGATAGCCATGTTTTTCCATCAGTTTGAAGACAACAAGGTTGTTGCTGCCATGTTTGCAGGCATCCGTCCTGCCGTCGTGGCATTGATAGCCGTACCTACATTCTCGCTTGCCAAGAGTGCCGGTATTTCGCTTGTCAACTGCTGGATTCCTATTCTATCCGCCCTTCTGATCTGGCTTTTGGGCGTCAACCCAATCTGGGTGATTATCGCAGCTGCCGTAGGTGGCTACATCTATGGACAGTTTATCCAGCCAACGGAATAAAGGTAAAAGGGTAAAAAAGTAAAAAGGTAAAAAAGTAAATAGCTTAAAACATAATGATGATATTTTTTCAGCTTTTCATCGTATTCATTCAGATAGGCATCTTCGGATTCGGAGGAGGCTATTCCATGATATCCCTGATTCAGGGACAGGTTGTTACGCAGTATCATTGGATGACGATGCAAGAGTTTACCGATGTGGTTGCCATCTCTCAGATGACACCGGGACCTATCGGTATCAACACCGCTACCTATTGTGGCTATACAGCTGTCCATAATGCCGGCATGAGTGGCATGATGGCTGTACTCGGAAGTGCCATGGCAACCTTTGCGCTGGTTCTCCCATCCTTGGTTTTGATGATTCTTATCAGCAAGATGCTGTACAAGTATATGAACACCACAGCCGTCCAGAGCATCTTCATCGGTCTTCGCCCAGCCATCGTCGGTCTGGTAGGAGCCGCAGCCCTGCTCCTGATAAATGGCGAGAACTTCTCTACGCCAGCCAATCCCTGGAATTTCTACATCTCCATCGCCCTCTTCTTTGCCACCTTTATCGGCGTGAAGGTGATGAAGATCAATCCTATCCGCATGATACTCTACTCGGCTTTTGCCGGACTGGTATTACTATATTAAACAAAATCTTTCGATTTTATTTGGTAGTAATAAATAAAAATCGTACATTTGCAACAAAAAGGAGATAGACCATGACATACTCACAGGCAGATATTACCGTTCCATACGCTGTGGCGAACTTTGCAGAGATTCGCCACAAGGGATATTATTATGTGGACAAGACCAACTATATTCCACTGCTTGAGCGTTACAAAGCACCAGTTTTTCTCCGTCCTCGCAGATTCGGAAAGAGTCTGCTCGTTTCCATGTTGGCTCACTATTACGACCGTAACATGGCAACACAATTCAAAGAATTGTTTGGTGGAACTTGGATTGGCGAACACCCAACAAACGAGCACAACCAATATCTCGTTGTAAGATATGACTTTTCCACAACTTCCGTTGCCAGCAAGAAGGAAGACATCGAGAAGAACTTCAACGCCGTGAATTGCAGTCCACTCCGTACATTGGTGGAACGCAACAGAGACCTTTTTGGAGATTTCAGGTTCAGAGAGGATGGCAATGCCTCCAACATGTTGGTTGAAGTATGCGAGTTTATCTCTTCCCATAATCTTCCACCTCTTTATATATTAATAGATGAATACGACAACTTTACCAACCAGCTACTAGTTGTCTTTAAGGACTCGCTGTACCAGGACCTGACCACAGGGGAAAGTTTTCTACGAACTTTCTTCAAGGTTATCAAGGCAGGCATTGGCGAAGGTACCATCCGCACCTGCTTCTGCACAGGAGTACTGCCTGTCACCATGGATGACTTAACCAGTGGCTACAACATCGCAGAGATGTTGACACTGAAGCCTGAATTTACCAACCTATTAGGCTTTACCCATGAGGAAGCAGCCCAATATCTGAAGTATGTCATCAATAAATATGGCCCTCAAGCCTCTTTCGAGGAATTATGGACTCTAATACTCAACAATTATGATGGTTACCACTTTTTACCAAATGCAGAACCATTATTTAACTCTACCATTCTGACTTACTTCCTCAAGAACTTTGCAGAACTGAAAGGCGGCATCCCTACGGAAATGGTAGATGAGAACCTACGTACTGACACTAGTTGGATAAGAAGATTGACCATCACGCTTGACAATGCCAAAGAAATGCTCGACAGCCTGTTGATGGATGGAGAATTGTACTATTCACAAGCCGATTTACGCAGCAAGTTCAACAAGCAAAAGTTCTTCTCCCCAGAGTTCTACCCTATCAGCCTCTACTACTTGGGTATGACCACCCTGAAGGACAATTACAAAATGGCTTTGCCAAACTTGACGACCAAGAGTGTATATATGAGTTACTACAACGAATTGAATAGTATCAGCGACAATGCCCGTAAGTTTGTTCCTGCATACGAGGCATTTGTCAGAGACAGAGAACTGGAGCCATTATTCCATAACTATGTGAAGGAATACTTAGGTCAGCTTCCAGCCCAAGCCTTTGACAAGATGAACGAGAATTTCATTCGCTGTTCATTTTTCGAGTTGCTGAGCCGCTACTTGAGCAATTGCTATACATTCGCCATCGAACAGAACTTGCCATCGGGTCGTGCCGACTTAGTCTTGACCGGCATTCCTGGCACATTATTCCACAACGACTGTCGCATCATTGAGTTTAAGTATTTCAAGTCAAGAGACGCAGGCATTGTTGATCAATTGGAAGAGGCACACCTAGAAGATGCCCAACAGGTGAAGGCTTATGCAGCAGATATGCAGAAAGCCTATCCTCACTATCAAATAAAAGCATACGTAGCTTATATCGCAGGAAACAAGGCTTGCAAGATTTTTAAAGAGAATAGTAATGATTGATTATAACAACCAATAAGAACGCTCTTTTCTTCCCCACCTTTATCGGCGTGAAGGTCATAAAGACAAATCCTCCCGAATTTATTTACTGGCAATAAATAAATTCGGGAGGATTTTGTTTTATATTTAGAAAAGGATGATTATCGGATAACCATCTTTATCTTTTTGCCATCAGCTACTATGATGAACACACCAGTAGTAGGAGCCATTATGGTTGCGTTTTGACTGGCAGCCAGTTTTTTTCCATCAAGAGAATAGAGAGCAAGCTGCTTGCATCCCTCAGCTGTAATCATTTTACCTGATACCGAAATATGGATAGCAGATACAGGAGCTGCTACCACAGGATTGATACCAGTTGCCTCATCACCATATTTCATTACATACTTTTCTACATGATCGGTTGTGATGGTTACAGAGACCAATCTTCCTTTCTTATCGTATTCGAAATCCTTGATTAAGGAAGTATTTGCAGCTGCTCTTGTTGCAGTAGAGCTATTCTCTGTATACTGTATCAGTCGGTTGTCGTTATCACGGGTATAGGATATGATGCTTTCTATATAACTGTTCTTAACAGTATAAGTAAGTGTATTACCCTCTACGTTACATGTCGATTCATTTACATAATCGGCTTTCCAGGAATCCGAAGATGCATCCCATGTATAGTTGGCATGAGAAGATAAATCAGATTTATCTGCAAAGAATGTAGAATCAATATCGCTGATATAAGCAGAACTGTTATATGCCTTTACCGGAGAACTTGGCATTATCAATGCAAACTGAGGCTTAGCAACATAGCTGCTTTCTTCCTTACTGCTTGGCTGCCACTCGTCGCCTACCTTATCATAAGTAATGGTTGTACTTCCATTCTCATTATTTGTCTCCTCACGTTTACTGGTTTCTACAATCTTACCATCTTGCAGATCACGATAGATAGTGGTACTGACGCCATTATTTTCGACTGTGATAGGAAAAACACTCGTACGTGGCTCTGGGTCAAAGTCATTATTTTCATAAGACCAAGAATAAGTAAATTCTATACCATCAGAGGTTAAAGAGCGCTTATGTCCATAATCCTTTTCGCCATCCTCATATTCCAACTCAACTTCATGATAAGTTCCTTTATCATCAATATAACATTCTTTCATGTCGTAAGAATCAGGCCCTTTATAGCTATCTTTCCTCTTTCTTGTATACCCATTCTCTGTATAAGTATAAGTCAAGAGATAACCGCCATCACTATCATATTTTTGATTTTTTGTCACATATCCGTCCTTATTGAATTCATAGTAAGGACAGAGTTCATAGTCTCCCAATTCCAGTTTAAAGGTCTCATCAGGAATCGCAAACTTCTCCCATTTACCATTCTTGAAAATTTCGAGAGGTTTGGTTGGTCTATTAGAAGCATCCACATCACATAATCTATATCTTGCTTCTTCTTTTCCATCGGTAGCATAGTAAACCCAGGTGATTTCATCCAATTCTTGAGAACTGCTACCTATATGTTTATATATTTCAGAACAATATCTTCCATCCTTAAAAGGATATACACCATCATAGTTAACGAGATTTCCTGCATCATCATACTCCAAGAATTTACGAGTCATATCTCCACCATACTTATAAGTCCATTGCAAGATGTTCGGATTTTGACGTATCCAGTCATAAGCATCATAACGATTCTGTATGAATTCCTTCTTTTCACGATCATAGGTATAGGTGATACATTCACGATGTTTACCATCGTAAATCCATGGATCATCATAATTATCTGTCTTAACCGTTTTATCAGTAAGAATCCATGAACCTCCTTTGTCTGCAGAATAGTTATAATTGATGATAGTAGTATATCCGTTTGCGGAAGTCACCTCTTTTTTGTTTCCGCTCACCGAAGAACTACTAAATCTATAGTCTTTATGAATGGTAGAATTGTCTGTCACATTCCACACCTGTTCTATGATTTTACTCCAATTTCCCCATCCGTCTTTGAATTCTTCTGCTTTCCAGGCTGTTGCCTCACAAACGTCACCATTGATTTCAACAGTTACCTTAATATTATTCTTTTGACCGGTAAGAACGAAGCAGTTTCCAGCCTCATACCAGTTGTATTCTTTGATTTTAGAAATATAATGAATCTGAGAAAAATAATCTACACCATAAGTTATCTCTTTCATCAGATAAGCCTTACCATCGGTATCATCGCCTACAAGATGGTCGTAGCCATAAGTCTTGCTGCAAAGAAGTGTTTCCTTGCCAGCCTCATCTGAAGCTTTATGCTCATACTTATCCTCGCTAACTGTTCTGCCTTGCTGATCCTCAGTATAAACATAGCGTTCATAACTTCCATCAGGTGATTTCACATAAGCCAATCGTCCCTTCTCATCGAATGTTCGGGTTGGTAAAACATTCAACGAATCTGAGTTATAAATAAGATCACATCCAAGCAATTGGTCTTCCTTCTTACTGCCAAAAGAAACTACTGGCATATCAGCAGGCTTGACAACTGAGATGATATTAGGCACAATAATTTCTGTATGATCAGAGTCACTTGAAGTCGCAAGACTAATTGCGACATCAGTATTAACCACCTTCGCTACTTGCTTTTTAGTAAATTGGCTTCTAGCATTTACTGGTTGTAAGGCTAGCGAAGCAGCTCCTAGAACTAATAAGTAAAGTTTTTTGTTCATATTTGATTATTTTTAATTAATTAAACTGTCATTCATATTTTATAATAGAAATTAGAATCTCATTTATGGATGCAAAGTTACACAATTTAATTATAAACCGCCTTGTTCAAATTGGTTCAAGTTTTAGATTTTGGTTTGTTTAACGAATTCTGTTCCCAACTTCCGCAGGAAGTCTACCAACACTTTCTATTCTTTCGCAAAGCCTAATATACACAAAGTTAATCGAATCGAGTAGGAGGAAAACGAAGTAGTTTTTCTCCTACTTTCGTTTTCCGACCTC